>VTLG01003495.1_pt1 | contig 39585 bp, 54 predicted proteins | sample 4694571 | NCBI WGS metagenome assembly VTLG01 (sample SAMN12604809, study PRJNA352737) | marine metagenome | biome: ENVO:00000447; feature: ENVO:00000209|ENVO:00000569|ENVO:01000036; material: ENVO:00002151; isolation source: viral sequences binned using virsorter ... | reverse complement strand
CTGCTGCTTCTGCATTATCAAAATCTACTATTTCATCTACTGTTCTATATTCAAAGTTCCTAACCTGTATTTGATTAATTTCATCAAGACCTATAGTATTATCAGTAATGTTCTTTTTAATTCTTCTATCAGAAGTAGTTGACCACGATGCTGAATTATTCCCTGCATAGTTAGCTCCACCTCCTGCATTAATAAACCCTGTACTGTCTCCTTTACCTGTACTAGCATATCCAATAACAATCATTGAATCGTTATTAGTGGCAGAGTGAGTTGCATTTCTGCCTATCAGTATGCATTTCTCAATCTCTGTTCCACCATCTGCTACCTGTCCACCAATTAAAACATTACTTGGTCCTGTAGTCATGCCGTTGGCACTATCATAGCCGATAACAACATTGTAACTTCCAGTTGTTATATCATCTCCTGCTTGGAAACCCATCGTTACATTTCCTGTGCCAGTAGTCATTTGCTCAGAAGATTCATAACCAAAAGCACAATTTTCATTTGCTGTAGTTAGTGCTAAAAATGTTTTACCACCCACTCCAGTATTTTGAAGGGTTGAAGTAGCTACTAAACCTGATTGATAACCTATATAGACATTGTTATATCCTGCTAATGCTCCTCCACCTGCATCAGTTCCAATGGCTATTACTTGAGAACACGAAGTGCTACTCGCACCATCTAAAGCACCTGACCCAATAGCTATGTTATCTTCTGTTGATACTAGAGCTTTACCAGCATTTAATCCTATAAACACATTATTTGGTCCTGTGGTAGTCGCCAATCCTGTATCTTTTCCTAAAAACACATTACCTGCACCTGAAGTTAGTGCTGCTCCACTACCATTACCAACGACAGTGTTATTATCGCCTGTGGTTAAAGCTGCAAATATATCTATGCCTACACCAGTATTATAATTTGCTGCGTCTATTGTGCCTGTTGAGGCATCACCAATCATCAAGGATTCAGTGCCAAATGTTTTAGCGTCTGATAAATCATTTATTGAACTAGCACCACCAGCATCTTCCCAAGCTACTCCACTTCCTGTTGAAGTAAGCACTTGTCCGTCACTTCCTTGTGCACCACCAACTGTTAAATTATCTGTTTCTAACACACCATCAATATCTACGTTACCACTTATATCTAAACTTGCAGCATCGACTTCGCCTGTAACTGTTATTGAATCAACGAACGCATCTTTCCAACGCACTCCAGTAGTTCCTAAATCTACATCACTATCTGATTGTGGTCCAAAGATATTATCGGCTACATATACTTGTTCTACATTTGCTGCATAGAAATGAATTTCATCTGCTGTTTCAAAGTCTATTTTAGTTTGGTCGTCTTCACCAATCTTAATATCTGTTGCAAGTAAAGATGTAATATTTGTTTGTGCTGCAGTTGTTACTTGTCCTGCAAAAGATGTAGCAGTTACTAGTCCTGTGCTTGGGTTATAAGTTAAAGTTCCATCAGATTCTAAACCTAAATTACCTCCATCAACATCACCACCTGCTGTAAATACAATAGCATTATCTTCATCTGTACTTTCATTGTCTGTTATAGTAACTGTAGTTGCAATGGCTGCAGTACCTGTAGTGTCTTGGTTAAGTGTACCGACTGTGAAGTCTAATGTATTATCACCATCTTGATAAGCTACAGTTATACCTGATTCAGTATTTGAACCAACCATAGCTCCTACAGTATCTGCAATATATTCGTTTAGTGCTGTACCGTCTACTGTAATTGCATCAGCTTCTAAAGTTCCGTCAATATCAGCGTTTCCTGATACGTCTAAAGAACCAGCATCTAGCTCTCCACTAATAGTTAATAAACCACTAGATGGATTATAAGTAAATCCTGTATCTGTTTCTATTCCTTGTGTGCCTGTTGCACCATCTACAAATGTTGGATAAACAGTTTCATCTGTTGAATTATTAGCTGAAGCAGTAATACTTGTTGCAATTGCAGCAGTTCCTGAAGTATCTTGATTTAATGTACCAATTACAAAGTCTAGAGTATTGTCCCCATCTTCATAAGTAACTGTAATATTTGTTTCAGTATTACTAGATACCATAGCTCCTACAGTATCAGCAATAGTTTCAGCTAGAGTAACTCCACCAATAGTTATTGCGTCAGCCTCTAAAGTTCCATCAATATCAGCATCACCTGATATGTCTAAACTTGTTGCGTCTACTTCACCTGCTACTGTTAAAACACCACTTGTTAGTGTCATTAAATCAGTATCTGATGTGTGTCCAATAGTTGTACCATTAATAATAACGTTATCAACTGTTAAAGTTGTTAAAGTTCCTAAGCTTGTTACATTTCCTTGGGCTGCAGTATTTAATGTACCTGCTAAAAGTGTAGTAGTTAAAAGACCACTTGAAGGATTATATGTTAAACCTGTATCACTTTCTGCACCTTGCGAACCTGTAGCTCCATCAACAAAGATAGGGTATACAGTTTCGTCTGTACTATTGTTCGCAGATATTGTAATATTATCTGCTGTTCCTGTTGTATCTTGATTAAGTGTTCCTACAGTAAAATCAAGAGTATTGTCTCCATCTTCGTAGGCTACAGTTATTCCTGACTCTGTATTAGAGCCAACCATTGCTCCAACTGTATCAGCTATGTATTCATTTAAAGCTGTTCCGTCTACTGTGTAAGCGTCTGCTTCAAGTGTTCCATCTATGTCTGCATTACCTGATATGTCTAATGTAGCTGCATCTAGTTCACCTGATATAGTGATATTAGTACCACCTGTTATAGCACCATCCATTGCAACAGCACCATTAATATCTATAGTAGTAGCAGTAAGTTCAATCTCAGTATCAGATACTAAGTCTAGTACTCCGTCTGCTGATTGGTATATATAAGTACCTGAATCACCGAATTGTAATTGGTCAGTACTTGAAAGAAGTAAGCCTGTGTCGGCTACGTGGGTTAGAGAGACATCTTGGTCGTCTCCAAAGTTTATAACTGCTCCATCAGCTAAAAATAAATCACTAAATTCTAATGCACTTGTTCCTAAAGCAGCACCATCAGATGCATCAGGTACAAAAGCTGTAGTTGCTGTTATAGTTGTGCCTTGAATTGTACTAGAACCTGTGACAGCTCCTGTAACTGCTAGAGTACTTGATAGCGTAGTAGCTCCAGTAACTCCAAAAGTTCCTGCTACTGTACCATTTACATCTACGTCAAGTGTATCAATATGTGCAGTACCATCTATGAAAAGATCTTTAAATTCTAAAGAGCTTGTACCTAAATCTATATCGTTATCTGTTACTGGTGATATAACACCATCAGAAATTCTAATCTGTTCTACTGCTGCAGAAGATACTTCTACAAATACTCCCCATCTATTGTTTGTACTATCTGCAACTATCTTATTTAAAAAATCTAAATCACCTATTGTATGAACACTACCACCCTGTCCGGCAGAACCATCATGTCTATGTCCTGTAGTACTAGCAGAGCTTGATGAGTATGCAAATGCATTAACTAATTGATTATATTCATTATTAAATAAAGCTGCTGTAATGGTATCCCCATCACTCATTGAACTTTGTCGTGTGTAACTATATGCCATTATTTTCTCCCTGAAGGTTCATAGTCTATATATATTCCGTTTATTGTGTAAGGTGAGTTTTGGTCGTCACTAAATATTCTAAAATAATTACTGTGTCCACTTCCCTCTACTACTTGTCTTGTTATTGGGTCTGATGCTGCTCCAAATACATGAGCTGCTGTAGAACCAAAAGCTGCTGTTCCAAACAACGAAGGTTTATCTACTGATAAAGTATAATCAGAAGGCTGTGGTGAATCGGAGTCATCATAGTTGTATCTAATTCTTAATTTAGTAGATACTGTTCCTTCCGGTGTTGCTGAAATCTTAACATATTTTAGGGTTTTTAAAGTTCCTAAATCTCCATAATCTAAGTCGGGTGTCTGATATTCTGCTACAATATTAGCGTCAGCACCTGATGCGTTTATTAAATTGTCTCCTGTATCATGGTTATAAACTTTTCCAGCATAGTCTCCATGATAATGTTTCTCAACTCCACTAGAATTAAATCCTGAAGTTACTGCTGCACTTGCGTCTATTCCTTGAGTTTCAGACCATTGAAATTCTGTGTAACCCTGTGCGTTTGTTTTTAGTGTTCCTATAATTCCTTCAGATGAATCACCTGTGGAACTAGAACCGTAATATAACCGGTATTGCGATTTGTCTCGAATAACAATACTACTTACATTATAAGTTCCTATATTATCTGCAATGTCTTTCATTACAGGTTGTATAGCTCTACTAACAGTTCCTAACTCAACGTCTCCAATTCTTACTGTACCTGCTAGAGTTCTTATACCATCGGGTGCTAGAAAAACTAAGTCACCACCAATCTCTTGAATACTTCTACCATCTAAACAACCAATATTTTTAGTAATAGGTTCTACTGCTATTGTAGATGAATTATTTATGTTACTTAATTTCCAAATACTATTTCGACAGAATATTATTAAGTCTTCCCTAAAACTTCTTAGTCCTACAACTTGGTCGTCTAATATAATAGTACCCGAACCAGTAGATGAAAAATCATCTATATCGTTTGTACCACTATAATGAATCCCATTAGGTTCTGTGCTTGAACCGGCTACTACTAAATGCTTATCGTGTATTGTACAAAACTTTGGATAAACTGAACCATCAACTGTAATTTCTTTAGCAAAATAAGTTCTATCACTTAATGCTCCACTACCTGTCATTTTGAAGTAAAAAGGTTTTACACCTGACCCTTCATCAGTAATTATTACTTCACCGTAAGTTGTGTCACCTTCATAGGTTGCAAAGTGTGCTAAACCTTGTGATGTTCTAGCTGCAGCACTACGACCTGTAAAAGTACTATAGTTATCTCCACCACCTGCTACACTAGCTCTATTAATTTGTAGCCAAGTAATACCGTCTAGTGTAAAATATACGTTAGTACTTGAACAAGCTATTACACCATCTGCGTATACATGTAATCCTAATATATCATTATCTGTACTGGGATTAGCTGCACTTGAGCCACCAAAGGCTGAAAAGCCATTAATTCTTCTATAACCACCAGCCACATCAACTTCAAAATTTCTTAATCTTGTAGCTGCTCCGGGCCTACGGAGTAACTCAAAAGAGCTAGAAGACTTATCTAGTCCTCCTTCACATGCTAATGCGTATGGTTGTGTTGCCATTATATATGATCCGTTGACATATATGTAGGCACTGGATTTAATAAAGCAGAACGCATTTTCTTTAATCCTTCTTTATAATCTTGTAAAGCAAAAGCTGCGTTTTGTGGAGAATCTTTAAACTGATGAAAATGATACCTTGCTCTAGCCATTAATACCGGTGTAAACACATCAGGAAATACTATCGCATCGTCATGTGCAGATAATGCTGTAGGTAAATCCCAAGCAAAGAACCAAACTCGATAAACTTTATCAGGTATTGGGCTTACTCCAAATTTTCTAGCGTCAGGACTACGAATAATAAATCTAGGTTCTCCGTAGTTTTGAGAATCTGCATCATCAATATTTTCTTGTTCTCTTAAATGATCTTTCCATTCTTCTGTTGTAACAAATTTTAAGTTTCTACTTGTATAAGGAGAACTTGCTCCACTTACACCTATAGTAGTAAGATAAAAATTATCCCAATCTATAGAACCATAATCATTTATTATACTTGAACTCGAGGATTTTAATTCATACCAACGAGTTCCTGCTACAGTTTCAACATATACATTACCATAAAAAGGGTCTGTAGCACCACTTTCACCTGTTGCTAAAAATCCCCACTGAGGTTCTGCCATAACTATATCGTTGTATGCTCTATTGATACAAGATTGAGCATGTCCTTGAATCCCAACTGCAGCACTAAAATTAGCTGAAGTTAAAACAACTTCGTTTAATTCTCTGAGCAGTTCATTTGTTAGTGTTAAATATGTTGTTGCCATTAGTCTTCCTTATTAGTTAGGTTTTGCCTTACTCATAGCTTTTTTAGTACAATATACTCCACCCTTTTTCATACCTTTTCTTTTAGCTTTCTCGTAATCTGCAAATCCTTTTTTGGTATAAGGATAGTGTTTTGCTCCTAATTTTGGCATATAATTTCTCCTAAAATTAAAGTTCGGGAGAGTCGATGAAAACCCTCCCCACTTTAGGATAATCAATAAAGATTACCCTTTTGTGCCTTAATAATTAATCAGGTAATACACCTAAATGTAAAAACTCGACTAAATAAGTCACAGTTGTAGCTGCTGTCGCAAGATTATTTGCTAAAGGTTTTAGCCTTATATACAGTGTACGAGCTGATGAGCTGTACAAAGTAGATGCAATAACAATTGCTTCCGAAGTAGCAGGACCACCTACAACACCTGCGGTTACACCAGTACCTACAAAGGCATTGGCTGCGTGACCGTGTGAATTTTGAATAATATATAAAGGTACATTAGCTGTCCACGTTACTGCTGAACCACCATCATCTAAGATAGCTTTCTCATCAATAAGCTGACCACCACCTGCTGCAGTTCCTAAATCGAAATCAACATCATCGCCTGAAGCTCCTGCTGTAACAATATTACCTGCTGGAATTGCGATAAGATTACGAATAATAGTATCTGCTGGTTGTGTAAATGAAACATCATAAGTTGCGTCAGCAGTTACTGCAATAGTTCCTGTAGTAGCTGAAGTCCATGAATGAACTGAATTATCAGCAAGTCCACGAACATCTGCTGTTTTTGCTGAGTTTCGCCCTGTATCTCTTATATCTATAACTGGGTTTGCCATTTTTTATTTCTCCCCTATTTAATTAAAAATAGTTCTATTGTTGTTTAAAAATTAAAGTTTGGGAGAGTCAATAAAGACCCTCCCTACTTTAGGATAATCAATAAAGATTACCCTTAATGTTTGACTACTTAGTCAATACCGTAGAATGCACCTACAAGGGCTTCGTCTCTAAGTACTTTCGCACCAAAGACATGAAGACCACGCACAATATCACCAAACGATGTTGGGTCTCTCAACACTTCTGTTGAAAGGATTGTGTTAGCAGTTGCAGTAGATGAAATATGTCCAGCCAAACATTTACCAGCAGCATTAGATGTGTCAGCAATGTTGTTTGATTTGTACATTTCAAATCCACGTAATTTTCCACTTGATACTAAACCATTTCTGATTGAGCCTTGTCCAGCATTGTAGTCTACAGACAACAATTTAGAGCTAGATTGACCTAGAACTTCGTAGAAGTCAGGACCTGCAACAAACCAACGACCTTCTTCAGGTACGTTCTGTTCATCTAATAGTCTTGCCATTCTACCCATAAGGTCTAGAGGGTCATGTTCACTAGTACCAAAACCTATGTCTAGGTTACCTGTTCCATCAAAAGTTCCAGCAGCTAAATCAGTAGCACTGTCAGACCCTAACACGTGGTTAGGTGATGAAGCAGATAGACCAGCAAACATAGTTACAAGTACAGCAGCATCGTAAGCATCTTTCAATGCGTATGCAGCAGAACTTGAAGCAACTTCTTTAAAGTTAACGTGTGACATATTTGTTTCAATATCATCTACGATGAATTTAAACGCATTAGCACTGTCAACAACTAAAGATGTTTCAGCATCTGTAAGTCTAGTTTCTGTGGTATCGCTATTTCTTGTATACGCTGATACTGAAATAACGGGTTCTTTGATAATGTTAACTGAGTCTCCAAAAGAACTAATCTCACCAGAATAATCGGTGTTAGTAATAGCTTCTACAACAGACGACTTTCTAAAGAAGTTTAAAACCTTTTTAGAATAAACCGCAGGTAAAAAGAAACTATTTGATTGAGTACTTACAGAGTTTGCAAAGTTAGCATCGGTATCCGTAGAGGGTTCAAAATATTGAGCCATGGGATATTCTCCTTTAAGTTATAGTTTATTTTACTAAACTATATATAGTTTATTTTATGATTCTGCCCTGTGCCCAAGCTTCAGTGATAGCACTTTCATGCTTATCATATTCAGCTATGCTCATTGCAGCAATCTCCTTTTCTGACCAAACTTTCTGTTGTTCTGGTTCTACACTAGTTGTTTTAGTGGAAACCATATCAGCAGCAGAGCCTTTGGTCGGTTTAGTAGAAGATGGCTTATTTTTAGGAAGGTCCATTCCAATATCTTTTTTAAATAAATCTAAAGCACGTGAAGCTAGGTCGGCATCGTTAGCATTCTTGTATATCCAATCTTGAATAGACTTAGGCTGTTCTTTTGCCCAACTATGAAAATCATCGCTGTTTCTAATATCTTCAAAATCAGGATGTTTATCTAGTAACCTTTTTTCTGCACTCTCTCGTATTAACTTTGTCTCACGTTCTTGGAGTTTACTAAGGCGTTCTTCTAGAACTTTTGCTTTAGACTCCGATTGCATATGAGCAACTGATTCTACGACTTCGTACACATCAGGATAATCTGCTCTGAATTTTTCAAGTTCTTCTGGAGACTTTGGAGCTTTATAAGCTGGTCTATTGCTAGTAGCTTCATCTAAAAGTTCTTGTTCTCTAGATTTAAACTCATTCAGTTTAGAATCATAATGTTTTTTTAAATCATCGTAGCGTTTTTTGTAGTTTGGTCTCTTGTAAGGTTCATCCTTCTTCGATTCCAACTCTTCTTCATTGACACTTCCTTCAGCTTCCACTTCAGTAATGTCATCGCTTTTAAACAGCCTATTCTTTGGTTCTTCAAAGTATACACTGTCAGATGATACAAAAGGTTTATCTTCTCCTTCGTGCCAAGACTTATTTTTATTATAAGGGTTTGGCGTTTCTTCTTTGACTTTATTTTTAGCCATCTTTTTTCTCCTACTAAGGGCTTCGTTCACAAGGTAGCTCTATGCATAGAGGGCTTGTTTTGTAAAGGTCGCCTTTCGGTTTATTTTGATAAAGTGCCTAGTTTCCTAGGGTAGCTCTATCCCTCTTTATTAGCCACTAATGGGTCTATAGAATCTACGAGGATTTGCTCTTTGCATGTCTAATAGTTGTTCTTCCTCTGTAAGAGGTTGTCTCCTATTATACTCAGTATCCTCATTTCTATTCATATAGCCACCATAAGCGACTGCTTCTCGTTTATCTGCAATAGTTTCAGCCTCTGACATAAGTGCGTCTAAATTATCAGCTCCTATTTCATCGGTTGCTTTTGCAGATACAACAAATTCTCCATCAGATAACCTTGCAGGTATACTGTCAGAGATGTCTGATCCTGGTCCATTAACTGGTCCAGTTCCAGCAAATTCTGAAGCAACATCAAAAACTTTATCAAATATCATTGATAGTCTAGGATCTGCTTCTAATGTTTCCATTAAATAATCTTCTTCTTGTTCTTCTAAAGCTTCATCGATTATAAAATCCATATAATTATCTTCCATTTCTTCGTCTGATTCCATATCAGGCATTGATGCTTCGTATTCTTCGTGAGTTGCGCCGGGCATTTCTGTGCCATCGGGCATTGTATGTGTTTCAACAGCACTTGGCACTGTTTCTGTTTGCATAACAGTATCCATTTGTTCGTCTATAGGGCCTCCTTCTTGTTTTCCAGTTCTTTTTTTAGTTTTAGCTTTAGCTTTTTTGGTTCCTCTCTGTCCTCTTCCAACCAATTCACCTGCTTGTCCAGCTAATTTTTCTATTCCAGTTCCAGAAGCTGTACCGGGAACTACTGTTTCTACAGTTTTATCTATAACTTTATTAACTGTATCTAAACCCTTATCTAAAAAGCCTAATAAAGAATTAGCTCCAGGAATCTTACTTACAGGGCTTCTCTGTAAAGTATCTACTACTACTTGAGTTTGAGGAACTCCTAAAAGTCCACCCGCATATCCTTTTGCACCTTCTTCAACAACTCCTGCTGCTGAATATTTATCTCTTTTAGGTGGTCTTCCGACCTTACTTCCGTATGTTCCCTTTCCTTGTGGCATATTATTTCTCCTTTGCTTTACCTATATTAAGTGCAAACCAATCTAAAACTTTATAAAGTTTGCCAATTATTTTATCATCCGATGGTGTAGGTGTTAAAGCAGCTATTAAAGATGCTCCAGCAATCAACCAAGGTATAATTTGAATTATTTGTATTACTGTTGAAATGAAATCTAACATTTATATCTCCTCTTGTTTTCTATTTATAGCCTCTTTAACCTGCTCCGGCAACTGCTCTAGGCGTACCAGAGAATTGATCTTCCCCTGGTAACGGAACATTTCCTGTTCCGATGTTGCCACCACCAGTGCCTGTAGGTCCAAGTTCTTGAGGTTGTTCAGGTGTTCCTTGAATGCCTCCCATATTATTTGGTTGCCCGTCAGGGCTTTGAGCTTCAGGGCTAGTTGTTTGTCCAACATTTTGCATTCCTATAATTTGTGCCATTATTGCAGCTTCTTCAGGGTCGTTGAGTATTTCATCCGGATCTAAATCTAAGCTGTAGGCAAGTTCACTTATGAGTTTAGAAATCTTAACAAACGGAGCAATAGCAGGACTTTGTGCAGTTTGAAGGAACATAGTCAATCTTTGAGAACGTACTTCTTTTTGCATCAAGCTATTTGTACCAGTAGCTCTAACTTCTAAATCACCTTTAACATCAAGTGAACCTTCAAAGAACTGCATGTTCCATTGAAAGTATGCTTCACCTAACGGTTTTAATAAAAAGTCATCAAGATTTTTGACAACTGTTTTAATATTTAAACTAGCTGCTCCAAGTAACATTGACATACCTGAAGCAGTCCTTGTCATACTTTGAACACCTGTTTGTCCATGTGAATAAGATGGTAATCCTGTTTGTTCGTCTGCAAGTTGTCTAAACTTGTCGAACATCATCATATTCTCTGTGGCTGTATTAGGAAATTTTAAACCATGAATAGCCTGTCCAGGCATTCCAGCTTGTCGTCTGAATATTTTACCTGGATAAATTTCCATTGACTGTCCACCAACAAGGGCAGACTCATCAACATCAAATATTAATGAACCACTCAAGGCTAAATTATCAATAGCCATTCTCGCATGACCATTCATAATTTGCTGTGAATCATCCATGTTCTCTGCTATCCCAATACCAAAGAAGTTATATGGATTCTTTTCGTATGGGAAAGAGTTATATGGTATTCTATAGGGTGTGAACGGATTAACTACTGCTCTTAATAAACTTTTTCCACATGCCCAAGCATTAATTTGAACCTCGTCTAAATCATCTACTGTTTCAGGTAATTCTATACCAACCTCACGTGCATATTCTGCATCCATGATTCCCCAGTATTCTAATACTTCAAAATTATTTCCTGCTTCTTCATCTGACCTTGAATCATCTTTAAGACGAGATTCAAAGTCTTGTTCTGTATAGTTTGCTCCCATTATCAAACACTCACGAATGGCATCTTTATCAAAGTAAGGCATATTTTTTAATTGCCTTAATTGACTTTTATTCATTTTGTGTCTATGAATTACATATTCACATTCGTCAATGCTTGTAGCTGAAGGATCGGGATAAAAATCCCAACAACTTACAAACTCAATTCTAGGAACTCTAACCTCTAAAGGGTTATAGTTTCTTTCACCATCTTCGTTATCTTCCCATTTATTTAATCGTTTATTAAAGTTAAATGGTCCTTTTATAATTCCTGTACCTAATAATGCTCCTTCTAATAAAGCATTTCTTATTTCAGAAGAACCACTTGATTCTTCAATTTGGTCATGGATAAGTTTTTCCATTCTTCTTGCAGCTTTCTGTGCTGGAGAAATTTCAAGAACTTGTGGTAGTGGGCTAGTGCCTTCAACTAATTGAGGTGCTACTTTATCTTCTAAAGTTTCTTCAAAGATACCTTTACTAAATGTTGCACCAGGTTTTAAAACTTTACCATCACCTGAATATCCAACATCATAAGGATTTTCTTCTACACGATTACCTATATCATCTGGAATATCTTCTTGCATTCCTGGAGTTTCTAAACCAAGTTGGCCTTGATCAATATAAGCTTGACCCAATTCTCCTTCTGGTAATTTAGTTTCACTTATACCAATTGGAAATTTACCTGTACCAAAGATAACATCTACAAGCTGACCAAAGGCTGCAAGTACTTTTGTTTTTGTAATCTTTACAAATACTCTAGACTTTTCAGACTCTCTAAACTTAACAGACTTATTATAAAGTCCTCTATAGTTTTCGTATGCTTTTAACCAACGAAACTCATCTGTCTTTCTAGAATCTTTAGCTTGTTGAAATCTGTTTTTTATAATCCCAACAAGATTAGTTTGTTGGTCAAACTCTAGGTCAAGACTTTTACCTGCTTCACCTTCTACTTCTTCGTAGATATTGTCAGCATTTAAAAATGTATTTTCGTTTTCTGCCATAGCTATTAATACTCTACACCGAGTACTAATTCTATATCGCCAACTGAAAAATCCGGAGTTACATCTGTACCAGCAACAAAAGCAAAAGTATAGACACTTGTACTACCGGCTGCTGCTTGAAGCAGAACAGGAAACCTTGATTTCCATTGGTCAGTTGTTGAATATGTTTCACTTTGTCTGTCAAAATTATGAATTCTACCGTTACCATAATTATAATTATCTGCTGAACTGTCAAGTGTTAATCTTCCTAAAACTTTAGCAGTAGCCCAATCAGAATCAGAGACACTTCTTGCAGAATTTACAGTACCCATAGATTGATTAACGGTACAGAAAAATAATTCCATATCAAAAAGTGAATTAGATTTAGAGGAAACCATAGCAGATACTAATTTAGAGCATTCTCCGGGTTTTCCAACAGCTAAAGGTACTTCTGTTGTATCGAATAATATATCGTTGTTTGCATAGGTAACTCCTGTAATAGTTGGTGTTACTCTAATAACTCTTCTTGCAGTTTGGTTCATCATAATTTTTTCCTATATATTTTAATATCCAAATGTAGTATCAGAAGGTTGGTAGATTTCTCTTTTTAAACCTCTAAGCCTATCGAATGTACTTACCATTCGTGGTCTACTCATTATCATATAACGCAAGGCATCATATGCGTGATCCGAAGCGTGTGTATCTACATCTTCTGGATTAGTTTTAGAAAGAGGTATACTTTGTAATTCTCTTATTAAGTTAGGACATGTATTAAATATCTGTAACTTAGGTCTACCACTTTCTCTAACCTTTAAGAACTCATGTATCTGTACTTTACCTTGAACTCTATTCTTATCGGCACGTCTTAATTTATGACCTGCTTTAATTAAAGCTTCACCAACAGTAGGTCCAGTTGTGCCTGTTTTAGCCCATGCTGAAGTATCTAATACACCTGCAACCGAAAACGGATCTGCAAGTTCCATATCTCCTATTATAATACCTAATTGCTCACCTGTCAAGCCTTTTTTGTATAATTCTCTATAAATTATTAATGTGCCATCATTAATATCAACAATTCCCCATAGACAACAGCTTTCTGAAGCATATCCATAGTCAATTCCTTTTAACCTTTCCCATGCAATAGGAAGTTCAAAGGGTGTAATAACATGAACATCAGGGTCAAATTCTACAAATGCTGCACCTTCAGCAACATCCCAATTACCTTCAAGTAGCTGTCTGCGTTGAATAGGCGGTAATGACATAAGCATTTGCTCATACATACCATCTTTTGCAAGATAAGGGTTGTCTGCTAATTTAGCTGGAATAAACTTTCTACTTAATCCATCGTGTCCTAAAAAACTTGTATTATGTTCTGCTGGTTCTATATATCTTTTTTTAACCCAATGTGAACCAACACCACCGGGGTTAGCAGTACAGCGAAGATAAGTTTGTATTTTTGGGTCGGTTGTTCTTAAACGTGAAGCAAGATAGTTCCAAGAAAATTCTGTAGGTAGATGAGTAATCTCATCAAAGCCTATCCAACTATATGCTTGTCCTTGATAACGATATACATCTGCGTCTCTTTCAAGGAATCCAAATTCTATCTTTGCACCAGATGGAAAGTTCCAAAGTTTTTCAACTTCTCTGAACCTAGCACCGGGGAAAGCTTGTGGATAAAGCTCTCTGCTTTTATCTATCATCTCACGTAACTCTGGCATAGAACGTCTTAAGATTAAAGCACGATGGGCTTTCTTATGACAATATCGTAGTGGATCAACAATCATAGCGAATGATTTACCACCACCTGCAGCACCACCATAGAGTACGTCTTTTTCCCCGGCAGCTAAGAAATCTGTTTGAGGACCTTCGTTAGCGTGAAATAAAACTTTAGCATCTTTTAATTCTTCTTGAATTAATTTTGTTGTTTGTTTAACCTGATTATCAGTAACAATCTTTGATGAAGTTTTTTCAGTAGCCTTTTTTAAAACTTCTCGTTCATCTTTAAGTTTTTGTTCTTGTTTTAATAAACGATGTTTAGTTTGTTGAAGCTCTTTGCTTTTTTGTTTAAGTTTGTTTTTTCTTTTTTGGGATAAGGATGGGCCACCATCTACATAATATTTTAAAGCAACATGACTTAATTTACGTCCTGTTTCTTGTTCTAGTAATTGAGAAGCCTCCCTTAAAGAAAAATGTTTATCTTTAACAGCATTAATATATTTCTTTAAAGTGCTTAATTCTTTATCAATAGGTTTTAAATAACCTTCAAGCTCACTAATTTCATAACCAAAAGGAATTACTTTAGCTTTCTTTTTTATATAATTTTTTGGTATCTCCATTACGTCCTTTTAATAATTTAATAAAGACATCCCAACGATAAAGTTTTTTAGTAACATCGTCATAATACCAGCCTTTATATATTTTATTTTTTAAAATATCCACGCTAAAATTAATCCAACTAGGACACCTTCAGCAAAACAAGCCCACCACATTTGATAATCTGTTAGTGCAAAATGTTCTTGAAATTCTACAATTAATTTTTCGTGTTTTTCTTTTAACCAATAGCTCATATCTAATACCTCTTATTATTTTATATAGAACAGGGCTTCCCAAATAGATAATGGAAAGTTTCTATTCGGGAAGTCTCTTACGTCTACTTGGTTTAAGATTACTCTTTAACCTCGTGACTTTTAGACTCCTTCTTTTTTTTGCCAAATATTCTATCCCAGTTATCTCTGTAGTCTTGAGTATAGAAGCCAGGTCTGGGATTAGCACCCTTGCTTCCGTGTGAATTTTTATAGATAGGTGATTTAAACGTAACGGGTTTCTCTTCGCTGCCTATTACTTTACCTTTGCTCATTATCTTTTAATGTATTGTTCTATTTTTTGGAAAAGGGATAATATTATCTTTATATTTAGTTTTAGTTCCTTGTTCTATAGGTTGGTTTAGAACATAAAGACTCTCAAGTTCACCCACTACTTCTAGACCATTTTCAAATGCAGCTAGTTTAGCTGTGCGTAAATCTTCAGCAACAATATTAGGACCAGAATAAATATTATTGTTAGATATAAATTCAGTTAAAAATATTTTCATTTTTTCTTTCTTATTTTACTAAGTTTAGCAAGGCGTAGAACGTTTTGTATTCTACCAAATTTCATAAATTTATGCAGTTTATAAAATAACTTTCTCATCCCCTTTTTAAACTATTAAGCCTAAATATTGACCATACCAGTTACGCATGAACAAGCCGATAAGCCATCCACAAATAAACAGTAAGGTGGCTGTAAACGGATAGGTTTTACAAAACAACAACAACTCATTTAGAAATGTTTTCATATTCGCCTTCGGTAACATTAATAATTTGTTTTTCAGGCAATATAAATATTCCTCCAGAAACATTATGATCTACTTGCATACGTTCTTTTTTACCTAAACCAACTCTATCAAGAATGGTTTGAGCTGCTTGTAGTTTAACATTTGCTTGAGGTAGTCCAACATTACTTTTCATAACTTCAATGAGCTTAAAAGCTGCTGAAGGAGCTTCCCTTGCAAGTACATTCGAGGCTAACTCAACTATTTCTTCTCTAAGACTTTGTATAACTTGGTAGTGGTTTCCTGAGTATCCTGCAAGTTCTGCTGAAAGTTTTAAATCTCCTTTGGTTTCAATAATATTGTCCAAAAAAGACTGCTGTTTTCCAGTTAATTTCCGTTCTATTGGTAAATTGCTCATACTCTTATTATAGTAATTTAAAAGAGTTTGTCAAGGTTTTAATAAAAACTTTAATAAAATTAAGCAATACCCTTGACAAATCGCTAATTTAACTGTACAATACTATTGAGTCCCCAGGGTTGAATAGTATCCAACAAACCCCAACAAATCCTACCAAATTATCCTTCCTTTATGTAGCTATTTAGTTACACAAGCCCGATCTAACCTTGTTTAACACTTGAAAGTGGCTTAAAATGTTTGATCACTAGCATGTATATACCGGGGACTAGGTGGTCTTCTGCCTATCCCTTTATCAAGACTTTTGTTATCAAAGACTTTGTAGCAAAAAACATTATTTTATAGACTTCATAAATTTTAAAAATCTATTAAGTGTCTAAAATCCAAACCTATCTAAAAAAATTTATGAAGTATTAAAAAATCTATGAAGTCTTTAACAAATAAAACCAAAAATTACTGAGCTGAAATATTATTTAATAGACTTAACAAACTTTATAAAAACTAACTAGAAATCAAATGTATGCATGGTCTTATAAGAAATGTTTGTTAAGAACTGAACTAAATATGAATATATCTCTAGGAACTCATAAGAATTTGATAGAGAGCTTCTAATTATTTTTAGGGGGTAGAGTATCAGTTTAAAAATCTATGCCTTAAATAAGGCCCTAATATATTCAAGGCAAAAAAAAGGAGCTAATAAAAGCTCCTTAATTATTTTAGATCCTATGCTTATAAATCTTTTTTAGTCTCATGGCATACGCCTAAATTCCCTCTTAAAGCATTAGAAATTTGAGTATGTCTTTCTATTTTATCCCTTAATCCTCTCCAATCATCTAAAGGTTTTAAAACTTCATGCCCTAAATCAATACCTAATTCATCACAAATTATCTTTTCAAGTTTACAAATTGCATTTTCAATTTTTTCCCTTGTTTCAAAGTTAGTTTTTGTAATACTCATTTTTTATCTCCTATTAAAAAAAGGGACTAGTCAAAGTCCCTTTAAAATTAATTAATTTTTAACCTAAAGAACCCCATTCAGTTTTAGGATATATAAAAATATAATCCTTAAATTCTTTATAGTTTTTCTCTATGTAATATAAATATTCCATAGCTTCGTTAGAACTCATAAAAGCTGTTTGAATTACTCTTTTATGATTTTTAGAAAAAGGTTCCTTAAAAGGATTTAAAATATATTCCTCTATAAAAAAACCTTTCACTGTTGCCTTGATATGAATACATTTTTTATTCATTTCTTCGCTTGGTATGATTTCAGAATTTAATCTATTACTCATAATTAAAATACCTCTACTATATAAAAAGCATACCCCACAAGAATTACTCTAATGGGGATGCTTATGATTAACCAATATTTAAAAAGGAAATTTTCCAATTTAAACCCTCTTTTTAGAATTAGAATTTAACTTATTATTTTCTTCTTCTAATTCTGCAATTCTACTTTCTAAATCTTTTTTTGTTGGAGATTTAGAAGTCTCAAGAGCTGTTAAAAGTGCTTTTGGAATTCTTTTAACTTCTTGATATTTGTATATCGTTTCAAAGTTTCCAATAGGTGTAGCAACTTTTTTAAGGTTGTCATATTGAATATATAGAGGGTATAAATATCTATAAATTCGATAATATAACTTTTTCTGCTCATCTAAAATAGATGGACTATTTGAACAATTATTCGCTAGATTAAAAGACGCTTTTTTAAGAACTGTAAAAGCCTCTTGAGTATCTTTTTTATCTAACACCTTCTTTATTTTAAATGTTGTTTTCATTTTTAAGTTTTCCTAGACTTGCGTCTTAATGCCTATTTTTTGGATAGGTTTGTCAATTATGCCTATCTCAAAATTTTTTGCAAATTCATCATTAAATATTAATTTTCTTGTTTCAACTTTTTAAATTCGGTAGACCTTAAAACTGGTTTTTAATAATCAATGAAAGGAAAATGCTTAAAATTAATTTAATGCTGCCAATGAAACGATAGTGCTTAAAATAGATATAAAGAGATGAATGAAACGATAGTGCTTAAAATAGATATAAAGAGATGAATGAAACGATAGTGCTTAAAATTAATTTAATGCTGCCACTGAAACGATAGTGCATAAAACAGGCCCGAAACTATTAAAGAAAGGGAAATGCTTTAAAACCTGGCAACACATTTATTTTGAATGTGAGGAAAATGCTCGTCAACCCTTACTGCTATGGGCTTTTTTGGAAACACTTGCATAATTTTTTTTTGTCGTGCTATACTGTTTGCCAAGCTACCCAAGGAGAACTTATGAATAAACTTGAAATAAAATATTGTTATAAACATAAATGGAGATATAATCTTTTCGGTTGTATTATTTTTAAAACTGAAAGCATAGCAATTAAAAAGGTTAATGACTTTGAAAAATTCATTAAAATCTGTGAAGAATATAATACAGATATTGATAATGATATTTTCATTAGAGAGATTAAAAATCTTTCATTAGATATACCAATATCTAAAGTTTTAAATTTAAAACTAATACCTAAAGATTTAACAAGAGTTGAATTAAGATCTAGAGATTTAAAACCTTTAGGAAATAATCCGTTTAATTGTGATTACTTAATACCTATGGAAAACTTATGACTAATTTAAAAAGAGTAGTTATATCATCTACTATAAAGAATGATAAGATTATTAAGCAGCAAGTGGTTTATAAAGGTAATGGACATTCTAGAACTAAACACGAAAGAGTTAAAGTTCATGCAGATAATACTTTAAGTATTATTGATAGGCCAAAACCTAAATCTAAAACTGCCAAATCTATTTAATGGACTTGACAGACTTCTGCATAATTTGGTAAACTTTGCAGACTAGGGAACTTTGCCAAAAACTAAACAATTTTAAATAATATTTTATTATTATCTTTTAGTTTTCCTTTGTTTAGTTTTATAAAGTTCTATTAGATTAAACATTAAAGCGTAAGTCGCCAATGAAAGACATAATGAAATATTTTTGTTATGAAACTACAAGTCGCCATAAAACGAACTTTAAGTTTAATCAATGGTTTACTAGTTCCATTTAAAAACTAGTATATTAATGGTTAGCTGAAAACTTCCTAGCTAATTTTAAGAAGGTGGAAGCGTTTAGTGGTTTACTTCAGATAACAAACTACTCTAGGTAATATATATCCTAGAACAAAAAGTATATAACAGAATGGTTTGCTAGTTCCATTTAAAAACTAGCAGCAAGTTTAAACAGTCATAGCTTAAAAGAGATAAGCATTATAAGTCTTATAAATAAACTGCTATGTCAAGGGACTATTCGAGAAAGACCACCAAGTAATAATTTAAAATAATGTGCATCAAACTCGCCCGACTTAAAGATACGCTTAAGATATCTTTTTGAAATTCCCACTTGCTAGTTGATGGGTACAAATTAACTAGCACCGATTTATTAACGCTAATATTTAAAGGAGATAATTATGGCACAGATGAGAATAAAAGACCAAGATTTAGTCTTGGCACAAGTAAGAGAGAAGATTGAGAGTAAAGGATTAGAAGAATTTGAAAATCGTAAAGATGTTCAAGCACTTGCAAAAACTCTTGATAGTACAATAGTTGAAGTTGAAGACCTTGTTCAACAAGTAGAAAACTTAACTAAATCTATTAAAATGAGAAAAAATCTTATAGACGATTTAGTAAAAGAGTTTCACGAAACTAATGACCTTGAAAGTGTACACCCTTATGGTAGTGGATCTGGACAAGGTTTTAATATAACGAGGAATTATAATGATAGATCTCCTAGCTATAAAGTTCATTGGTATATGCCTATAAAACAAGCAAGAGCATTAGAAACTAAATTGAGACTTACAACTATGGGTGGAGACTTTGATGTCTACAAAATGATTGAGGAGTTGACAGCAGAATTTTCTAGCTGATACAATAGTGGGCTTTGAACAAGTGCGTCCAATTTCACCACTTAAAAAACGAAACTGAAATTGCGAAACAGACTTTGCTAGTAATTCAAGCTGTTCTAAAACAAATCAAACTAGAAAATAATAGCGAGGCATTAAAATAGTTTGCATTGCTTATCTGATCAATAAGAAAGCTATATTAGAAGTTGGTAGACCTGCTTAAAAAACTACCACTTAATTTTATAATAGGAGATAGATATGAGGATTGAAGGATTTGAAACAATTAAAAAAGGAACAAAACTAATTACAAAACAATTAGGATTTCCAACAAGAGCAACAGCTATGGAAAGCATTAAGCAAGGTAGAGGTTTTAAAACAGTTTTACTTGTTCATGCTAAAGGTTCAGACATAGGTTTGTTTGATGAAACGGGTAGCATTTATGTTGACGATATAATAGAGGTAGTAGAATAATGACAGCAAAACTTATATTAGAACTACCACAAACTAATTTTAAAGCAGCACCTAGAAATCCTTTGGATATTCCAACAGGCCCATTAGATAAACCTTTGACTACGGGTTATGAAGTTTGTCAATGGTTAAAAAAGAATGCATTTCTTACAACTAGATATCGTTTTAGATACAGAGCAAGGGGTAAAGGTTGGCATGATAGTATGCCTTTAGATACAGCAGAACGACTTGCACTTTACATTGATGAGAAAGACGACTACAATAGAAAAATGGAAGCTGAAAGAGATAGATTAGAACACATACAAAATGTGAAAGATGATTTTTATAATCTTAATAGTTCTATCAGTTCATTTGAAACAATTTATGAAGAAGAAGTTATTGTTAAAACCAAGAGATAAAATGAAAGTATTAATAGCTTGTGAATATAGTGGATCTGTTAGAGATGAGTTCTTAAAACAAGGCCATGACGCTTACAGTTGCGACATCTTACCTTGTGAAAGCACTTACAATACTGACAAGAATAGACACTTTCAACAAGATGTTTCAGAAATTATTAATCAAGATTGGGATTTAATGATAGCTCACCCACCTTGTACACATCTTGCTGTAAGTGGAGCTAGATGGTTTACTGAAGGTAAAAAGCCTTGGTCTTTACAAGAAGAGGCATTAGAGTTTGTGCAGCTTTTAATGAATGCACCTATTGAAAGGATATGTATTGAAAATCCTGTTAGTGTTATATCAACCAAGATTAGAAAACCAGAACAGATAATACAACCTTATCAATTCGGACATACTACCATGAAAACTACTTGCCTATGGTTGAAAAATCTACCACCTTTAAAGCATACAAAAATTGTTGAACCTGAAATGGTTACAATGAAGAATGGGAAGAGAATGAATAAGTTTCATTACGATACATTTAAACTTCCTAAAAAGGAAAGAGGCCATGTAAGAAGTAAAACCTTTGAAGGAATTGCGAAAGCTATGGTTAATCAATGGGGAACTTTAGATAATACTTTTAAAACAGGTTGACAAAAGTTTCTGCGTCATGCTAGTATACTAGCGACAAACACAAAAGGAGAATAATGTTAAATAATGATATAAAATTACACGATACTTTAAAAGACTTCACAGAAACTGTGGTTGAAGAGGTATCAGAAACTGTTAATGATAATGTAGATGATAAGCTGTATGATTTAGAAGCTAAAATTGATGATGTTCAAGCAGACCTAGAAGCAGAAGACGATAATTTAATGGCTAACATTGACGCTTTAGAAGTAAGACTTACTGATTTAGAACACATGTTTGAAGACTTACAAAATAAACTAGATGAGGTACTAACTGATGAGTCATGAAATTAATGATGCAATAAAAGATATAATAGGAGAAACTGTTTCAATAATATGGAAGATTGAAGGTCGCCCAGATTTAGAGGCCGACTGCTGTGATTATGTCTTTGAAAGATTTGACGAAGATAATATTAAGAATTTAGTAATAGAGTTTCTATCTTTACATTGTCAACAAGCATTATCTAATCAAGATTTAAAATTTATAGCAAAAGAAAAAGCAAAGGAGATAACATGATACAAATTCTCAACGAGGAAGGCGTGGTTGTATGTGAGGGAGAGGAGTTATATACACCTGAAATGACGGAGCAGCTATTAGAATTGATTATTAATCTTGGTTATAAGGTGAAGGAGATAGAAAAAGAGGTGTCTAAATGAAAACATCAGAACAATTTGAAATAACAGAAATGCGAACTAGAACTTTTGAATTAAATGCAAAAGATTTACCAGCATTAAATAATATGTCAGATAAAGAATGTCATATATTTATAGCCGATAATGGTAAATTAATTGAAGATATAAGAAATTGCGATTGGAAACAATATGCAAATTCTTGGGTTAATTTAACATGGTATGGAGTTGAGAAATGAAACTATTTAATATTTATTATGAAGGTAGTGAAGGCAGATACCATGTAGCAACGACCAACGATTTAAAGCAATGGCTTGTTGAACATAATTCAGAACGAGAAAAAGGAGAGCAAGAAAAGATAGAGGACTTTGTTATCGAAGAAACTACTCCTTATATTTATAGAGGGGAGTGTCTTAAAAATGCCACACTATAATTTACTATCAACAGGCAGTATCAAGATTGATAAGAGTAATAAAATCCAGGACAAATATTTTAGTAGGATTATGTATCTTGCTCCTGATGATTTAGCAGATGGGAAAAGAACTGTATGTCCTTATTCAAAAATTGCTAAATGTAGAGAGGGTTGTTTATTTTCAGCCGGGAATGGTAATTATCCAAGTGTAGTAAAAGCCAGGATAAGAAAAACTCTACTTTTTTTAAATGATAGAGAAGAATTTTTAAATTTATTATTAAAAGATATTGATAAATTTTTAAATGAATGTGATAAATTAAATAAACTTCCGGCTCTTCGGTTAAATGGAACTTCAGATATTCAATGGGAAACAATAAAAGTTAAAGACGATAAACATATTTTTGATTTGTTTCCACAAATACAATGGTATGACTATACAAAAATACCAACAAGGAAAGTAGAACACATACTAAATTATCATTTAACTTGGAGTTATAGCGAGGCCAATGAAAAGTATGCTGCTTTGTTTAATAAAATTAAACACAATAAAGCAGTAGTATTTAAACACGCCTTACCTAAAGTGTTCAAAGGTTTAAGAGTAATTGACGGGGATACACATGACATGAGATTTCTAGACAAACCTAATAGCGTGGTTGGTCTGAAAGCAAAGGGCAAAGCTAGAACAGATACTTCTGGTTTTGTAATTAATAATATAATAGCGAGGGCAACATGAGAGTAGAAACAGTATTAAACATAATAAAAGCAATAGGCATTACTATACCTTCTGATATGTATAAAGATCATAAGTATTGGTCTGAAAGTAAAAAAGAGTATAGAGAATTTTTAGATATGGATATTATCCATGTCTTTAGAGTAGCAATTAAATATGGCATGTCAAGAAAACCTTATTATGAAAGTGATGGAAACATATTTACTTTAAAAGTTAAATCAAACCAGGAGAAAAAAGATGATACCAGGATTTAAAGAAATTAAAAAAGGAACAAAACTAATTACTAAAAAGCAAAAGCTCTTGCATAAAAGTTTGCAAGATGGAGTGCTTGATATAGATGCCGTAGAAAACTTCTTTGAGGAGTACGATCATCATGGCTCGATAGGTTGGTTGCAAGAAATCCTTAATGGCAATATTGATTTAGATTTAATGCGACAAGCCATCTGGTGTCATTTAGTTGGCAACAAAACCAAGTGTCAACGGCTAGTTGACGATATGTTTATTGTTAGATGGTGGGAAAAAGAGGAGAACCAAAATGAATACTAAAATAAATTTGAATAATTCAGATAAATTTGTTATACTCTTGGTATGATTATATACCAGAATAAAAAAGTAACAGCTAAAGTAAAAGCTAAACACATTATATCAAATTACTTACTGAAAATATTTGATAAACTAAAACACAACCCTGAAGAGCTAGAAGATAATTGGGAAATTATGACATCAAGAGAAGAGGAATTAGTTTTAGACCAGGTAAGTTTGTATGAAGATAGAATACTTAAATTGCTTGGAGTTAAATTAACAGATATACAAAGTGCTAACGATTATAAAAAGTCTATATTATGAAAAGGTTGGTTATAGTTATCTGGTTAGTTTTAATAATGATAGGGTTAGTTAGCTGCAAAAATATTAGTGAGCAACAAAAGGAAGAACAACCTAATGATTTACGAAAACAATTTGAAGAATGTAGAGCTAAATTTTATGTTGAATATCCAGATGAAATAATTAGAACAGATTGGCACAAATGTATGGAAAATAAACAGGAGAGTGAACATTATGACACAGCACAAGGATAAGGTTAATAAACAAAAAGAACTTTTAGAAAAAGAGAAGGCAGCTAATCGTTGGACTTCTATTGATGCGAGAATTATAGATGGTGAATGGACACAAATCACTACAAGATATGCATCTGGTAAAGAGGTTACTGAATTTAAAGATAAACGCAAGAAGGATATAATAGAAAATGGCAACTAGAAAATGGTCAACCAGGCATGAAAGAGTATCTCCGACAGGTGTTAAAGGTAAAAAGACAAGTCAAGGTAGAGGTAATGTTAGCACTTCAACCATGAACAAAAATAAAAAAGCTAACAGAAAAGTAAAATATCGAGGGCAAGGAAAATGAAATTTAAAATCATAGTAAGTTCAATATTATTAACATTAATTATTGCTTTTTTTAATGTAGTTAATATAGGAGCTAACGACATTGAAACAAACCAGGATAATATTAACAAATTAAATATATCTTTCTTATCTTTAAGTAAAGAGGTTAAAGAAATAAATAAAACAATAGAAAGATTAAATAAAATTAGAGCTGGGCAACACACTACTATTGAGCTGGTCTCTAGGAAGGTAGATAGAATTGATCAAATTAATTCAGAAATATATTCTATTTTACAAGAGCTAGACAGTATCATTAAAACACCCTATGAAACTCCTTCAGAAACAGTAGAAGAAGAGGAAAATTTAGGAGTGAATGCAGGACTAGGAGTATTAACAGGAACACATGTACTAGGTTTAGAAAGTCCTTTGGATTTAGAAACAGAACCCGGTCTAAAAGAAATTGAAGAGCCGGTTATTGTCCCTTGTCCTAAAGCAACCAACAAATTAGATTTCAATAAGTATATTAAGAGTGTTAATATAAGAAGAAAAATGGAGTTTAATGTTTTGTATGTTGTTGCTAGTGGTAAGGCCCAAGACATAACAATCGAAGGAACATTAAATTCTAGTATGAGAAGAGCAGCATTAAGATATGTTAATGATTTAACTTTTCCATCTGGAACATATACAAACTGTGTGATACCATTTACAATTAATATTTAAAGGAGATCAAAGAAAATGAGCAGACTGATACATTTAATAAGACAATTCATGGGCAAGTGTCCAAACTGTAAAGGGTTTGGTACATTTCCAGACGGAACAACTTGTAACGCTTGTTGGGGTTCTGGAAACGATTAACAAAGGAGAGATAAAATGAATGACATTTCAGAATTAGGAGATAATTTTAGAATATTATCTAAAGATCAATACAGAATTTTTATAAAATATTTTGATAAAAACTATCGAGAACTTTATGAATTAAAAGAAACTTATGAAGTTCATAAGATTGGAGACAATTTTAAAGTAACTTTATCTGATTCAACAACATTAGATTTCGATAATATTTTGTTGGAAATAAGTTGACAAGTTCTGGCGAAGCCAGTATACTTGTTGTGCAATAATGCCAAAAACAAAGGAGTAAATATTATGGCAATACAAGAAGGAACAGCCTATTGGGCTAGTGTAACAACACCTAATACTAATTTCGAGCCTGTTTATACAGTCGATTTAGTAGTCAGTGATGATGTAGCTAATGACTTTGAAAGTCGTGGCTTTAGAGTGAAAACTTTAACAGTCCAGGATGAAGTTGTTGGTAGGGCTTTAAACATTAAAAGAAAAGTTAATGGGCCTAATGGAATGGTCAGAAAAGCACCAGCTTTAGTTGACCAGAATAAAGTGCCTTTAGATGTAGCCGTTGGTAATGGCTCACGAGTTAAAGTTCAATATAACGAGTGGGAAACATCTAATAAGTATGGAGATTTTAAAGGTTTGGATTTCCAAGCTATGCAAGTGTTGGAGTTAGTATCTTATAAATCCGGAGATGGCGATGAGTTTGAAGCTGTTGAAGGTGGAGAAGAGTTTTAATGCAGATTACTATCGCAGATAAATCTTATGATATTAACAACATTGAAGATGATAAGATTAAATTACAAGCTAACATCTTCATAGCTAAAGTTAATCATCATAGATTAAATGCAGAAGGCTCTCAAATTTTAGTTAATACTTTTGAAAATTCTTTAAGTAAGTTACTAGAAGAAAGAGAAGAAGCTTTAATAAAACCTGTAGACAAATCTTCATAATGTTTGAGGATTAAGTCTCTCCTGTGGCTAGGCACTAGATTAATTTCTGGTGCCTAGTTTTTTTAAAAAATAAACTATTATGAATCAATCTAAATTTATAGCACTACATAAACCTTGTCCATCTTGTAAAAGTAGTGATGCCCTTTCAATTAACGAAGATGGATCAGCAAAATGTTTTAGTTGTGATAAGTTTTTTCCAAAATTTAAACAACCAAACTCTACAATTAACAAGAACTATACTATGCAACAAACTACACACCAATCAAATAAATTAAATGCTCATGGTGGCATCTTCGGTAAACTTATAGACAGAGATATATCTAAAGAAACTGCTCAAAAATATGGAGTTAAAGTTGTTTATGACCAGACGGGAAGAATAGCTCAACACATTTATCCTTTATATATCCAAAACGAATTAACAGCAAATAAGTTTAGATACATAAGAGATAAAAGATTTTCTTTTGATGGCTCAACAGAAGGAGTTGGATTATTTGGACAACAATTATTTAAAGAGGGTGGTAAATATTTAACCATTGTTGAGGGAGAGTGTGATGCTATGGCTGCTTATGAGTTACTAGGATCTAAATGGGCAGTAGTATCAATTATAAGAGGAGCAGCATCAGCAGTAAAAGATGTAAAAGAAAATTTAGAATATGTAGAAAGTTTTGATAATGTTGTTATCTGTTTTGACACCGACAAAGTTGGAAGAGAAGCAGCACAAAGAGTAGCAAAAATATTAAAACCTGGTAAAGCTCGGATAGTCTCTTTACCAAATGGATGTAAAGACGCTAATGAAATGCTACAAAAAAATAAGTTTTCAGAGTTTGTTAGTTCTTGGTGGGATGCAAAACTTTATACTCCAAGTGGTATCATTAGAGTATCCGAAAAACAAGACCAATTTTTAAAGAGAGATAAAAGGGAAAGCGTTCCTTATCCTTGGTCTGGATTAAATAAAAAGTTATATGGTTTAAGACAAGGAGAATTATTAACATTAACAGGTGGAACAGGTTTAGGTAAGTCTAGTATTACTAGAGAATTAGAACATTGGTTAGCGAATACAACAGAAGATAGAGTAGGAATTATTGCATTAGAGGAAGATTGGAGAAGAACTGTGGATGGTATTCTTTCTATCGAGGCTAACTCCAGGCTTTATATTGACCACATTAGAGAAGATTTTAGTCAAGATACATTAAAAGAAATGTTTAATAAAGTATTTAAAGACGATAAAGTATTTGTCCATGCTCATTTCGGAACGAATGATATAGATGATATATTCGCTAAATTAAGATATTTAATAGTAGGCTGTGATTGTAAGTGGGTTATTGTAGATCATTTACATATGTTAGTTTCAGCAACAGTAGAGGGTGATGAAAGACGGGCCATTGATTCTATAATGACTAGACTTCGCAGCATGGTAGAAGAAACAGGAGCAGGTATTATATTAGTTTCTCATTTAAGAAGGGTGATTGGGAATAAAGGACACGAGAATGGCATTGAGGTTAACCTATCTCATCTGCGTGGTTCAAATAGTATCGCACAGTTATCTGATTGTGTTATTGCCCTTGAAAGAAACCAACAAGCTGATGATGAATTAGAATCTAGGACAACAAGATTAAGAATTTTAAAGTCTAGATATACTGGAGATGTTGGGATGGCTACTACTTTAGTTTATGATAAAGAAACAGGAAGACTTTCTGAATATGAAGATACAGAATTTGCCAATGAAGATAACGATGAGATTATACCCTTTTAAATATGAATTTAATTTTTGATATTGAAACCAATGGACTCTTATTTGAGGAGTGGTTTAAAGATAAGGAGACAAAAGAACTTGTATTAACTCCACCAGCTAATACGATTTGGTGTATTGTAGCTATGGATGAGGATGAGAAAATTTATAGTTTTGAACCTGGCGAGATAGATAAGGGAATAGAATTTTTAAAATCAGCAGACAAATTAATAGGTCATAATATAATAGGATTTGACATACCAATTATTAAAAAGTTAAAGGGCGTTGATTTATATAAAAGTTGCGAGGTATTAGATACATTAGTTTTATCTAGATTATTTAATCCTAGTAGAGGTAATTCTCACAGCTTAAAAGGATGGGGAGATAAACTACATTACCCAAAACAAGAACAACCAAACTTTTCAAAATACTCAAAAGAAATGTTAAACTATTGTATTCGAGATGTTAAATTAAATAATAAAATATTATCTATTTTAAGAACAGAAAGTAAAGGCTTTTCTAAAGAAAGTATTAATATAGAACATAAAGTATCAAAGATAGTTACACAACAAGAGATTAATGGCTTTTTGTTTGATGAAAAACAAGCATCAATATTATTAAGTATCTTATCTAAACAAAAAAAGGATATAGAAAATGAAGTTCATAAAAAGTTTAAACCAAAATGGGTAGATGTAAAAGAGATTACACCTACATTAAAAAACAATGGAGAATTAAAAAAATCTGGGCTATCAGATTATGAATATGCAGAGATACAACTGACAGGAAATATGCAGCCTTTTATGAGACAAGAATTAAAAGAGTTTAATCTTGGTAGTCGTAAACAAATTGGAGAATATCTAATAGACTTTGGTTGGAAACCTAATAGGTTTACACCAACTGGACAACCAATTATAGATGAGAAAACTTTATCTAAAATTAAACACATACCAGAGGCCAACCTAATAGCAGAGTTTTTGTTATTACAAAAAAGAATATCACATATAACTTCTTGGATTGAAGCTACTAAAAAAGACAATCGAGTGCATGGTTTTGTTGTTTCTAATGGGACAATCACTGGAAGAATGACTCATTATAAACCCAACATGGCTCAAATACCTTCTGTTCATAGTCAATATGGTAAAGAATGCAGAGCTTGTTGGATAGTTCCAGAAGGTTATAATCTTGTAGGTGTAGATGCAAGTGGTTTAGAAATAAGAATGTTAGCACACTACATGGCTGACGAGGAGTATATAAATGAAGTTATCAACGGAGACATTCACACAACTAACCAAAAATTTGCTGGACTTGAATCAAGAAATCAGGCTAAAACTTTCATCTACGCCCTCGTTTACGGAGCAGGAGATGCAAAAATTGGGAGTATTATTAAAGGAAGTAGAGCAGAAGGTAAGCAGTTGCGAGAACGCTTTCTTATTAGTCTCCCTTCATTTAACACACTTAAAAAACGAGTTGATGTTGCAACAAGAAAAGGATTCATAACCGGATTAGATAAAAGAAAAATTTTCATAAGACATTTTCACGCTGGATTGAATACTTTATTACAAGGCGGTGGATCTATTGTTATGAAACAAGCTTTGATTTTACTTGATGAATCTTTAAATCTTAACAATATTAATTATAAGTTTGTTGCTAACATACATGATGAGTGGCAGATAGAGGTCCAGGAATCACAAGCAGACTTTGTTGGAAGACAGGCTGTTAAATGTATAGAAGATGCTGGGAAACATTTTAACCTTCGTTGTCAATTAGATGGCGAATACAAGATAGGGAGTAATTGGAGTGATACACACTAATAATATAGAAAGAGTAAAAAACAAAAAATTTGAAGACGGAGAATGGTGGTATGTAGGTCAGGCAGATGGAAGACGTAGAGTATCTGCTCATGTAGGAAAGAACGAAAGAAGAATGTTTGTTAATGGTAAATACATATCTAAAGATCATCCTCTTCATAAGGCAGGAAACTACAAAACTTTTGAACAAGCAGCTTTTAGCTCACTTGCTAAATATTCAAATACAAAGGAAGGTCAAGTATATATTATAACTAACCCTGCTTGGAAAGGTTGGATAAAAATTGGGATGGCTATAGATTCAAACGACAGGTGTAATTCTTTTCAAACCTCTTCACCTTTTAGAGATTATGTTTTAGAATATAGAAAAGATTTTAAAGATAGAAAACTTTCTGAATTAAAAGCTCATTCTGCATGTAGAAAACAAGCAATTGAAACTAACGGAGAATGGTTTAAGTTATCAATAGAACAAGCAAAAAAAATAATTGAGAATATAGATGAATCATAAAAGCTTGGATACATTAGTAGACGATATATATAAAGCAATAAGTCCTTTATCAAAAGGTAAGCCTATAAAATTATCTAAAAAAGATCTAAAAGAATTTGGAAATGATATGACATTAGCTTTAGAAAGCTGGGCCTCTCCTATTGAAAGGGACACAACCAATAAAAATACTTTAAGAATGTCTAATATTGGTAGAAAAAATAAGCAGCTTTGGTATGATTTAAATTTTAAGAAAGAAGAAAAGGAATTACCACCAAGTCTTTTTATTAAATTTTTATATGGTCATTTATTAGAAGTATTACTTTTATTTTTTGTTAAACTATCCAAACATAAAGTTGAATCATTGCAAAAAGAAGTTTCAGTTAGTGGAATTAAAGGACATATGGATTGTAAAATTGATGGCGAGGTTGTTGATATTAAATCTGCGTCTGGCTTTGCTTTTAAAAAGTTTAAAGACGGGACACTAGCAGAATCTGATGCCTTTGGTTATTTGTCTCAACTTGCTGGATATGAAGCAGCAGAGAAAACTAATGATGGTGGCTTTCTAGTAATTAATAAAGAGACTGGGGAGTTAACATTTTTTAAACCTGAAGATTTAGATAAACCAAATATTAAAAACAGAATTAGAGAAGTAAAAAGAATAGTTAAAAGAAAAACCCCACCAGATTTTTGCTACCCCACGATACCTGAAGGCAAGTCTGGCAATATGAAATTACCTAGAGAGTGTACCTACTGTCCTTATAAATATGAATGTCACAAGTCTTCTAATGATGGAAAAGGGTTGAGAGTTTTCAACTACGCTAAAGGGCCTACATATTTTACTAAAATTATTAACGAGCCAAAGGTTGAGGAGATTTTATGAATGGCAGACAGTCAAAAGCTATAAGAAAAAAAGCTTTAGAAATATTATATGAGTGGATTAAAACTATGGTTAGTCCTGAAGAAGCAAAGAAGCTTACTTATACTAAAGCATTAGAACTATTACCTGATGAACGACACGTTTACGCTAACAGACAATTGTTCTTATCTGCTTTTTCGTTTAAATGGCTTACTAAAAAAATTAAAAAAATTAAAAAAAGAAAAAATTTAAATTTAATAAATTTAAAAGATATACAAAATGAATTATAAATTTAATGAAGATAAAATATTAGAAACTATTGGTCAGCATATTGATGCTACCTATAATCAACACTATGCTAATGGTAAGTACCAAGCAACAGATATGATACTAGATGCTGGACACGGAGAAGGTTTTTGTATAGGAAATATTATGAAATACGCTATGAGGTATGGTAAAAAGCAGGGAAAAAACTCAAAAGACTTACTAAAGATTATACACTATGCTATAATAGCACTTTATTTACACAAGGATTAAAATGACAAGAGGAACTCCTTATCTAAACAGGAAAAATTATAATGATTGGAAAACTCCAGATTATTTTTATAAGACATTAAATGATGAGTTTGGTTTTGACTTTGATCCTTGTCCTTTAAATGCAACAGTTAATGGTTTAGAAAGCGAGTGGGGACAAAGAAATTTTATAAACCCACCATACGGGAAAAAAATCAAGGCTGCTTTTGTGAAGAAAGCAATTGAAGAATCAGAAAAGGGTAAACTTTGTGTTCTTCTATTACCAGTAAGCACAAGTTCAGCTTTATTCCATGACTTTATTAAACCTAATGCTGATGAAATTAGGTTTGTAAGAGGAAGAATAAAATTTGAAGGCGTTGATAAACAAGGAAACTTGAAAAAAAATGACAAGCGAGGTGCAATGCACGACAGCATGATAGTAATTTTTAAAGGTAAAAGTAATGGTTGAAGATAAAATAGGACAAAAAGAATATTTAGGTATTAAAATTAATTATAATAATGAATCAAGACTTGATAAGTTTAGTCTTGATACTTTAAAAGACAGATATTTCTGGGGAGAAGAAACACATGCACAAGAAGCATTCGCAAGAGCAGCCGTCTTCGGAGCAACCTACAAAGGTAACACAGATTTTGAACTGGCTCAGCGACTTTATGGATACAGTTCCTCGTGTTGGTTTATGTTTAGCACTCCTATACTTAGTAACGGGGGAACAAGTCGTGGGCTTCCTATTAGCTGTTTCCTCAATTATGTACCTGATAGTAGGGATGGGCTATTTACTCATTTTGGCGAAAACATATGGTTGGCAAGTTCTGGTGGAGGTATCGGTGGATATTGGGGAGATGTTAGAAGTAATGGCATTCCTACTACTCACGGTAGTAAGTCTACTGGTTCAATTCCATTTATGCATGTCGTAGATTCGTTGATGTTAGCCTTTAATCAAGGTACAACTAGACGTGGTTCTTACGCTGCATACATGGACATATCACATCCGGAGATTGAAGAGTTTATTGAAATGAGAAAATCTTCTGGCGGAGACATTCATAGAAAAAATCTTAATCTTCACAATGGGATTAACATTACCAATGATTTTTTAAAAGCTATAAAAGAAAACTTGGACTTTAGATTGATTGATCCCAAGACTAATGAGCCTACTAAAATTGTTAATGCTAGAGATTTATGGTGGCAAATTATTAACGCAAGAGCAGAGACAGGCGAACCTTATATGGTTAATATAGATACGTGTAATGAAGCATTACCAAAAGAACAAAAAGATTTGGGTTTAGAAATAAGACAAAGTAATTTATGTTCTGAAATAACACTACCAACTAACGAAGAACGAACAGCAGTATGTTGTTTGTCTAGTGTAAATTTAGAATACTTTGATGAGTGGTCCAAAGACCAGGATTTTATTTCTGATTTAATAACTATGTTAGATAATGTGTTACAACACTTTATAGACAATGCAGTTGATACAAATCAACTAGGAGAATATAATGCAAACTTTAAAAGGTTTAAAAGGTACATCAAAAAAGATAAGCAAGGCTTTACAAAGTCAGCCTATTCAGCGTATAGGGAAAGGTCTCTCGGACTTGGAGCAATGGGTTTTCACGCATATCTTCAATCTAAAAACATTCCGTTTGAAGGTATTTTTGCTACTGGTTTCAACATCAAAGTTTTTAAACACATTAAGGAACGTGCTGTCAAAGCGTCTACCAAGTTGGCTGAAGAAAGGGGTGAAGCTCCTGATGTTTCTGGTAGCTCTATGCGTAATGCTCATCTTCTTGCCGTTGCTCCTAATGCTTCATCTAGTATTATATGTGGTGGAGTATCTCCATCTATTGAGCCATTTCGTGCTAACGCATACACACACAAAACACTATCAGGAACGTATCAAGTTAAAAACAAATTTCTTGAAAAGATATTACGAAAGAAAGGATTAAATGCTAAAGAACTAAATGATATATGGAAAGATATATCAGGTAGTAATGGTTCAGTTCAGCATTTAGATATACTTACTGATGATGAGAAAGCAGTATTTAAAACTGCTGATGAGATAAATCAAATTTGGATTGTTGAACATGCATACAAACGTCAAGAGTTTATATGCCAAGCACAGTCAGTTAATCTTTTCTTTACACTTCCAAAGGCCACAGAGCCTCAAGAAACACACGATGAGTATATGCAGTATGTTAATGATGTTCATTGGTATGGTATGAACAAACTTAAATCTCTATACTACTTTAGATCAAACGCTGCAAGAAGTGTAGAGAACGTTAATATTAAAGTACCACGAATCAAACTTGATGATGTGGATTGTATAGCTTGTGAAGGTTAGGAGTAATTCTAATGGTAAAGGATGAATGGGATAACGACGCACAGTGGAGAAAAGAAAGCGATGAGTGGGTTGCCACAATGGAAAAGTCACGCATGAGAAAAGAAAAATTAAGACTAACAGAGTGCAACCATAAAATAGAAGAATGGTGTGAGGTTTGCAGTTATGATTATGCAACAGGAGAGAAATATGATTTTATATAATATACAAAAGGAGAAGAAATGAGCCTATTAGACACAAGAGAATATTACAAACCATTCGACAACCCTTGGATGTTTGATTATTTTGATTTACAAAATCAAATGCATTGGTTAGCTCGTGATGTTCCACTACATACTGATGTAAAAGATTGGCAAGAATTAGCACCAAACGAAAAGAATTTATTAACTCAAATCTTTAGATTGTTTACACAATCGGATGTTGATGTTGCGTCTGGTTATTATGATAGGTATATGCGTATATTTAAAAAACCTGAAGCAAGAATGATGATGGGTGCGTTTGGAAATATGGAAGGAATCCATCAACATGCATACAGTTTACTGCTTGATACGGTTGGTATGCCTGAGATAGAGTATAAAGCTTTCTCTGAATATGAAGAGATGTCTAACAAGCATGATTATATTCATAATATTAAAACAACTAAAACTGACAAAGAAAGTATTGCAAAAACTTTAGCAGTTTATTCAGCCTTTACAGAAGGACTACAACTCTTTAGTAGCTTTGCAATCTTATTAAACTTCCCACGCTTTGGAAAGATGAAAGGTATGGGACAGATAGTTACCTATTCTATTCGTGATGAGTCGCTACATGTTGAAGCTATGACAAAACTCTTTAGAGAATTTATTAAAGAGAACCTGGAGATATGGACAGATGATTTCAAGAAAGAAATATATAAAATCTGTAGACAGATGGTAGAGTTAGAAGATAAGTTTTTGGATCTAGTGTTTGACATGGGAGATCTCGAAGGGCTTACCAAGAAAGATATGTATGCTTATAATAGATACATAGCTGATAGAAGATTATTACAGCTTGGATTAAAAACAAACTATAATCAAAGAGAAAATCCTCTTGGTTGGATTGATGAGGTAATGGGCATTGAACATCAGAACTTCTTTGAGGGCCGTGCTACTACCTATATGAAAGCAGGTCTACGTGGTAGGCAAGATAAAATTAAATTTACATCCCTGGAGATAGAAGATGATAAATAAAAAAGAAGCAAACTTGGTAAGTTTTAAAGTTCTTCTTACAAGAGACAATAAAATTATGACAGAATTTAGTATGCTGTCAGAAGATAAAGTTGATGGAATATTTTCAATAGATGAAAGAGATTTAATAAAAGTAATACTTAAAAAAGGTAAAGAGAAATTAAAACCAATGCATACTTATTTGCAACGTGAATTACAGGCTTTAAAATAACATGAAAGTATTAAGTTTATTTGATGGTATGAGTTGTGGTCAACTTGCTTTAACTCAGCTTGGAATTAAGATTGACAAATATTATGCAAGTGAGATAGATAAGTATGCAATACAAATTACTCAAAAGAATTTTCCAGATACTATTCAAATTGGAGATGTCTGTAATATAAAATCAGAAGATTACAAAGATGTAGACTTAATATTAGCCGGTTCGCCTTGCCAAGGATTTAGCTTTGCAGGTAATCAGTTGGCGTTTGATGATCCCAGGTCTGCTTTGTTTTTTGAATTTATTAGATTATTAAAAGAAATTAAACCTAAATATTTCTTATTGGAAAATGTCAACATGAAAAAAGAATTTTTAGATATTATATCGAGAGAGGTTTCAAGATGCTATCCAGAACTTCCGTTTGGATTTGAAAGAATTAAGATTAATTCTTCTCTTGTTTCAGCACAAAATAGAGTAAGGTGGTATTGGACTAATATATCAAATGTAACTTATCCTGAAGAAAGAGGTATAGTTATTAGGGATATTCTTGAAACTACTGTTTTAAAGCAATTTAAAATAAAAGATGAAACAGTACCTAAATATGTACCTAATGAAGAAGGGGACTTTTGCGATCCTTACAATAAAAAAATGATTAAGGGAGATAAATCAACAACACTTAGGACAAATTCATCTAATGGTAATACTTGGATAAAGCAAACTAGCTATAACCCTCAAAGAGTTGGCACTCATGTTGAGCAAGTTAAGGTAAGAAAGCATGAGGTTGACATAACAGCTTTGCAATATTTATTGCGAGAAATGAAAGTTGAGTCTAAAAAAACTAACAGACAAATAGCCGAAGAAACCAACCTACCTATTACCAAAGTTGAGCATTGGTTTAGAACTGATAGTAGCTTTGCAATACCAAGTGATGATGTTTGGTTTAAATTAAAAGAAGTTCTTGGCATACAAACAGAAGTCTTTGATAAACCAATCATGGAGTTTGAATATCGTGATGGTGTGTATGAAAGCACACAAAGAGTTTATGGAGATCATGGTAAATCACCAACACTTACAGCATCTAATTCAGATCAGTTAATACAAACTAGCGATAAACCTCAAAAAATACATGACATACCAAAAGATGTATTAAAAGATAATGAAAGGCAAAGAAGGGTTTATTCTAAAGAAGGCAAATCACCTACATTACTAGCAAGATCAGATAGTCCTAAAGTAATGAAAAGCTATAAACCTGAACACATAGGAACAGCAGTTGATGTAAATGGACACGATATATTAAAGCGTGTGTATTCGCCTGATGGCAAGTCTCCAACAGTTAATACGATGGGCGGTGGTAACAGAGAGCCGAAGGTGGTTGTTGGGGCCTATCGAGCAAGATCAGTTGATGAGAATGGTAAAAGGGTTGCATGGAAGGATGTTAAACCAAAGCAGATGCTCGAGCTACGTAAAGATGAGAAAAGTAATTCAATCACACAAGTTCAAAAGGACAATGTTTTAACCAAAGATGAAGTCTATTGGCGAAAGCTAACACCATTAGAATGTGAACGCTTACAAACAGTTCCTGATAATTATACTGAAGGAGTATCAAATACTCAAAGATACAAGATGCTTGGCAACGGCTGGACCATTGAAGTAATCAAACATATCCTAAAAAATATAATTAATTATTAGCTAAAGGATTTCCATCCACATCTTCTTTTAAATTCTCAATATCAGCTTCAATGCCGGACAAAGAAGATTTAATGTTTTCAATCTTTTCGCCTTGAGATTTTAATTCAACTAGAATATTTTCATCAATACTTTTATTTATATATTCAACTGATGTTTCTATTGCAACAAACCTTTCTTCAATTTCAGCTTGAGCATTTTTAGTTTGCCCAACCGTAGCAAGTTTACTTTCTAAGTTTGCAATTCTGTTAACATAAGTTGCTCCTGTCCAGCCAAACCCAGCTAGAGTAGATATAATACCTACAAGTGCTATAATTTGTCCTGTTCCTGATTTAAACCAATCCATAATATTTCTCCTATAATTTATTTTTCCAATCGTTGAGTGCTTGTTTTATACTTTTTTCAGCCAACACACTACAATGTAATTTGATAGCTGGTAAATCTAAAGCTTCAGCTATATCTTTATCTTTTATTCGACAAGCTTCTTCTATTGTTTTTTCTTTTAACATATCAACAAACATAGTGCTTGATGCGATGGCTGACCCACATCCATAAGTTTTAAACTTAACATCTGTAATAACGTTATCTTTAATTTTAAGTTGTAACTTCATTACATCCCCACATGCAGGTGCACCTACCATGCCTGTTGCTATATCAGCATCGTTTGGATCAAATCTTCCTACAGAATGTTTTGTAGGATTTTTTAAAACATTTTCAAATCTGTCAATAACTTTTTGTGAGTATGCCATTTATAAGTTGGGTTGTAATTTTTTTAATTCCGTTAGAGTGTTTAAACTTTGTCCTGCCATTTGATAAAAACCTTCAATGTTATCTATCATCTTATTACCAGCATAGATAGATTGAGATTCATACCATTGATCTTGCGTAGGAATATATACTGTACGATATGTATTAAAGTTAGGTACAAAGCCCATATAAGCTATAATAGTGTCTTCTGAACCATACTCTCCGGTCTCTTGCTGTTGTACTTCTACATCTTCTTTAGCTTGTTCTAGATTTTTAGCAATTAAATTTGACACTAACTGTTCGGTATCGGTATCGCCTGTGTCATTAGATACAGATACATCTATTTGATTTTGAATACTTTTATTTGTAGTTGTATTTGTATTAGAACTAAATGTTGTACTTGTAACAGAACCAATATTAGAATTTACTGTACTTGTAGAAGTTGTAGTAGCTGTAACAGTAGCACTCATATCTAATATTTGATTTGTTTGTGCAGTTGAAGATGAAAACTGTTCTGAAATACTAGGAGAATTACTTACGCTACCTGTAGAACTAGCTGAAGCTGAACTAGACATACCAGAACCAGTCATGCTTGAATTAGAAGATACATTGGTTGAGGTATTTCCATGTACTGTTGTATGTATACTTTGTTTTGCTGTTTGAATTGTAGATGTAACAACAGCTAAAGCCATTTCTCTTGTTATAGAACTTTTAGATTCTCCTTCTTCAATAATCCCCTCTTCTTCTGTTAAACTTTCCTCTTCTAAACTCTCTTCTTCTGCCTCTGAAATTATTTCTTCTTCCACAACCTCTTCTTCTGCTTCTTCCTCTACTATTTCTTCTTGTGTCTCCTCTTCAAACCACTCGTCTAACTCTTCAACAGTTTCAAATTCTATAAATGTTTCAGGCTCTTCAAAGTTTTCTAGTAAGATTGTTTCTTGAAAAAGAAATTCTTCTAATAGTTCATCTTCTAAACGAAGTGATACAGGGTCTAGTGTGTGGTCTTCAAAATTTTCAAAAGCTAATAGCATTTCAAACTCTTCTTCTTGTGGGTAATATACAAATGAGTTAGTTTCAAAGCTTTCAAAATCATTATAGAAAATATCATAATCATCCTCTATAAAGATAGGCTCAAAAAACATTTCATCTTCAAATGTATTATACAAAGTATCATATTCTTGGTAATCGTCATTAAAAGTGTCATACTGTGTCATACTTTCTTCATACCCATAATCAATATAAGTTTCATCAAAATAAGCCACTGATTCTTGTTGACTATAACCAGCACAAAAAGGACCATATTGAGGGTCATCATCACACTGTTGATCGTCATAGGCACTCCAATAATTAGGACATTCCTGACTGTAAAGTTGCGATACGTTACATTGTTGCGTTAAATAAGCTGCTGCGTAACCATCACAATCCTCATCATATAAAGAATTTAATGCACATTGTTGAACTAGATAAGCTGCTGCATAACCAGCACAATTCACTGAAGTTAAAGGCGAAGTTATACAAAGCGATTGACCAACTCCTACTCCATA
>VTLG01001759.1_pt1 | contig 39587 bp, 64 predicted proteins | sample 4694571 | NCBI WGS metagenome assembly VTLG01 (sample SAMN12604809, study PRJNA352737) | marine metagenome | biome: ENVO:00000447; feature: ENVO:00000209|ENVO:00000569|ENVO:01000036; material: ENVO:00002151; isolation source: viral sequences binned using virsorter ... | reverse complement strand
TTTGATCCACAATTAAATTAATCATTTGTGGGCCAAATGTTCCTGCAATAATTTCATTGAATCTAGTTACATCAGCAACATCTTGTAAATGTTGTGCTTGTGCTAGAGGTGAACGAGGAGCTACTTTTACTTCCCTACCGTTTATTTTAGGGATCTCTATTCTACCCTGTTTGGATAAAATTCTAATAATTCTTTTTAATAATGGAGTAATAAGTTCAGATTGTAGTCTACCAAAAGAGGAACCTATTTGTCTTGATAGATCTGCCATTCTTTCAGAAACTTCGGTAGCAGTCATAGGTGTTCCTTCAGGTCTACCTAATGCTTCCATATATAATGCTTTTTTAATATTCTGACGCATATCATTTAATACTAATTGAGCTACATCAAAATTAGATGCTGATTGAATAGGTAATAAACCTCTAGAACCTGGAGCTACAGGTATTAAAGATCCAGGAACAAGTGAAATGTTATCTGGATTAATTACACCATCATCTTCATAAGTATATACTCCAGATACTGACATCTGTGCATTTTGTAATATTAATTCAATTGTTAAATTACAAGTTTTAATAGCACCCATTGCATTAAATACTGGGCCTCTACCATAAACTTCACCAGATGCTTTGTTCCATCTAAATACTAAATATGGATTAGAACCTTCGCCTTCATATTCTTCTTCAAATAAAATATGTTTTGGATTTTCCATAACAACACACATTTTATATTTTTCAACATTGTCTTCATGTATCTTGTATACAGCTTCAATTATTTTAACTTTCTTTTTATTTTTTAAAGGATCAAAGTTTTCAGGTAATATAGCTTTAGGATATAAAATATTTATTTCTGTTGGTTTACAATATCTAGTTCTGTAAATAGAATCTATTTTACCATCTGGGCCAGTATTTAAACAAACTCTAGTTAATGGTACTGCTGAAAATTTAATTGGATGTACAGCATCACCTTCTTCAACAAGCATAATACCTGTACCAATTGCAAGATCCATAAATGATTCATGTATCTCTTGGTTAAAGTTTGATTGTTGTAATATTTGAAAAACATATTCTGTAATTTTATCTAACTCTAAATTAATAAAAGAAGTTTGTTCAGGTGGAATTTCAGAACCTGCTTGAAAATCTGCCCACCTAGCAAATGTAGGAGTTATACCTGCTTGTAATCTAGATGCAAATTCTTGTACACCTACTACAGCAGTTTCATCAAAAATTTTATCTGTTCTTTTTTGACCAGGAGCTTCTTCATAAAAAGATTCTCTATTTGGAAGACAATACTCATATGCTTCTTCAAATTTATCTTTCCAATAATCTTTTATGTTTTGAGCTTCTTTGTATTTTTTTAAAATAGATGCAGCTTTATCTGTACTATTAGTTAAAGGTAAATCTGTTGTATCTAAATATTCCATTAATCAAAAAATCCTCTACCACCTGGGTTAGCAAATAAAGATCTGCTACCAACCATTGCTGTTCTTTTTTTTTTATAAGCATCAGCTTGATCTTTTGCAGCTTGTTCTTTTGCTTCTGATTCAGCTTTAGCTTTAGCTTCTTCTGCTGCTTTGTTTTCTTGTTCTAACTGAAAATTAGTTTTTTGTACTCTGTTATCATTATCATTTCCACCCATCCAAACTTCTTTATCTACATATGTACCATCTGCTTTTTTATGTCTAATAGTTTCTTTTCTCCATCCACCTGTAGGATTTCCATAAGCATCTGTTTTACCAGATAATCTATCATCCATATATTTATCATAAACTTTATTTTGTTCTGTTAAAGATAAATTTCTAAATTCTTCTTGAGTGTAACCAATGTTTTGTTTAGTTCTTTTACCTGTTAAAACTTTTTCATCAAAGTATGTTCTTGTTTTAATAGATCCAGCTTGAAATGGGCCACTGAATGCAGCTATAGAAGGTGGAAGATTTCCAGTCATTCTATCTATTTTATCAGCACCAGATTCAATAAAAGCTTGTTTTTTAACGTCTTTAATTTTTTTATCTGAATATGTTAATTTATTAGTAGCTACTGCTTCTGCACCTGATACATCGGTATCTCGACTAGCTTTATCTGTACTCATAGAAAAAAAATATCCTTTTACTTAGATTTATTCCAAAATGGCTTATATCCAGCTTTTAGCAACGCACAATATAATTGGTATGGGGTAATGATGTACCATCTGTAAAAACCAATTAATCTCATAATAAATGATACACAGCTTAATTCTTTAATCCTCATAAGATGCCAATCATCTTTGACAGGACATACTAGAATTTCAAAGTCATACAAGTAGTCTAAAAATTGATTTGCTTCTTTGGGAGATATAATTTCAGTTCTCATACCTGCATGGGTAAAATGTATATGTTCCCATACATCATGTTGAGGTATATATTTTAAAGCTCCACAATGAGCAAAACCATATGGTGGCTTCCACCATTTAATCCATTTAGCATATCTTTCAGTTCTGGTATTGTGGAAATAGATTAACCATTCCTCTTGAATAGATCCCATACTTTTCGTTTTCTTGTTTTCTGTCCAGCAAATACATCCCATTCCTTTTTGGCTAATACAGGTTTGGATTGTGATTTACCTGCAAGTAAAGTTCTACCTTCTCCAGCACCCATCATTAAATATTGAAGAGCATCGTGAACATGGGAATATCTATTCTTAAATGGTTTCTCATCATATCTATCACCAGATGTTTGAAGTCTTCTATAGTGATAACCACCATTAAATCCTTTTTTAAGATTAATACATTTAGGATCAATCGTAAATCCTGCTTTACCATCTATGAGTCTTTGTAGAGCTGTATCTACAGATTCAATTCTTAAAGCAACATCATTGGATGGTGCAGGTAATGCTTTTAGTCCATAGTTCCTCATAATTGAGAAAGGAGTTCTTTCATCTGTTTGTGATCTAAAATCTCCAGCAGGATCTCCGTAAATTTGTATATCAAAGTTTTTATAGTTTTTAGCTATCTCACCTCTGAGTAATTCTGAAAATCTCATAACACCCATATCAAAACAAACAAGCTCGTTTAATATATTCCATCTACCTAAAGCTGTTCTTTGACCAAAGACTGCTGCAGGTGTTAATCCAAAGTCAATTCCTATTACAATAGGTTGAGTAATAGTTGCTTTGAGTTCTTCTTTAGACATATGAAGTTCTTGTTTATAATTAGGATATACAGGTTTACCTTCTTCTATAGCACCTAGTTTATTTAAAACATAAACATCTATCCATCCTTTTGTTTTACCTCTAATAATATTAGGATAATATTTTGGGGTTAGGTTTTTTTTATTTTCTGCAAGATCATTATTGTCATATGCTGTAGTAAAACCATCTTTATCTTTTTTCTCATGCATTGCAGGTGGTTGCGTATGAAAACTCCAGTTGTCAGGTTTAATTAACATTAGAGCTTCATCACGAGATATGTGATCTGGTACAGGAACATCTCCTGCCATTATTGGCCACCAATGATCTTCTTCTGGTGCATTGGTATCTGCTATAACTCCATACCAAGTAGCACCACCATCTCTCATAGATGGAAATCTTCCTACCCTCATAGTACAAGCATCAATAATTGATTTAGGTATTTCTCTAGCTTCGTTTACCCATACGCCTGTTAATTCTAAAGATAATAATTTCTTAACATCTTCAGGTCTATCAAGAGCTAAGAATATAACTTCTAGTTCTATATCACCTTTATTGATCCTATGAGTATATGGTACTGACCAAGCAAAGTTTCCCCAAGTATCTTCAGGAAACCAGTCTAGCCATGTTTTAATTGTTGTAGTTTTTAATTGTGGGTTAGTATTTCTGATTACTGCCCATCGAGATTTACGCTTACCTTCAGCGTTTTTCTGCTGTAGTAAAGCTCTCCTAAAAATTTCTATGCAACAAGATACAGATTTGCCAGATCCAACTGGCCCTCTTAAACCTCTAAAGAAGTCGTCAGACTTCATGAATTTTTTTAATGTATTACCTTCAGGTTTATAATTAAAATTAATCGACATTCTTACCTACATTAGCTTGTAACATTTTATAAAGTGTTTCTTCACCAAATGCTTCAATGAGTTTGTCAGCTTCATAATCTGTTATCATGTGTGTAGGATAATAGCTTAGATGTGTTTTTTTTACAATCTTTCTTAATCTTCTTCTATCTTTTAAACTTAAAGTATTGATGAACGACATTCTTCTTCCTTAACTTGTTGTTTAACTAAATCAAGTATTTCCTTTTCAGTACCATATTTCTTTTCAAAATTTTTTTTATCTAAATGAATCCCTGTATTGCCTTGATGATGTTCATGGCATAAAGGTATTACTTCAAAATGGGAGCTTCTCCTTCCCATTCCAACATTACCTTTTCCATTATTTCTAATATGGTGTAATGTGGCAGGTCTTTGACAGACAAAGCAACCCAATTGGGCTACCTTGTCCATCCAAACCTTTTCCTCTTTAGTAGCCACTAGACTTCGGCTTGGGCTTCGGTTTCGGTTTTGATTTTGGTTTCGGTTTCTTGGATGTATATTTTTTCATCGATCTCCTCATATGTTGCTCTGCAGCCATCAGGGATAGCAGCACTTGCTTTTTGCATTGCAATAATATCATTTTCTGCCTTATAGTAAATTTCTTTTTTTAATATATCGTTTCCCCATATTAGTACCTTATAATACATATGTTCCTTTCATAATTGTGGAACGGAGAGGTCTAGCAGATATTAATTAAAATAAAAACGCACCAATGATAAATCCAGCAATTGCGAATACAATCTCTCTACGATTGTGTAATTGCCAAACCATGAATTTGTCGACATACTTTTTCATTTATCCTCCTTGTCTGTTGTAAGATTTAAAACTTCTTTTTTTGCCTTTGTTCATTGAACTAAATTTTGGTCTTCTACTAGCTTGACTAGTCTTTTTGTACTTTGCCCTAGTTTCATGGGCAACCTTTTCCAGATTAAATTTTTTCTTAGCCATATTACTATGCTAACGAATATTTAATGGTTTTCAAGAAGTACTTAAAATAACCCTTATCGTGTGTTTGACTCCACTAGTCATCTAGACGATGGCGTTTTTGCCCCACCCCTCGTTCCGAGTGTGGGCAATGGTCGGTACTCTGTACCGTCACTTTTTAAGATAGGTCGATGTTAATCTTAATATCCCCTTGGATATTATGAGCCACCTTGTCCGGTGCTCTTAGACCTACCCTGTCTAGTATGTCCCTACTAGCCTCTAGTTGGACATACTCACTTCTCGCTCCTGAAGACAGGTCGATAAGTTTCCTAGACGCACTCACTGCACCAAGTCCTAGAGTATTTGCTATACTTCGTTGCATATAACTCTGTACCTTTGGTAATCGTAGTGTGCGACTTGCACTTACTCTCCCTGCTTCTTCGCTTCCTTTACTTGAATATCCAGCTATTTTAGCACCTTCCTTAATGCTACAACCTGTTGTTACGATGGTATCTACTAGCTTCTTCTGTTTCTCTGTTAGTTCGCTCATATAACGCTTTTATTATTCTACCCCTAACTGTTCGTAGTGGTAGAATTTCTCCTTGTCAAGCATTATATTCGCTCTCTTGTGTATTGTGCTACGCACAACACCACATATGGTAGGAACCTACGGTTCCTCGTTCCTCACCTCCCTTGGTCTTGCTTTCGTCAGATGTTAAATAATTATCTAGAATAAACACCACCACAGGTGGCTTTATTTAACACTGACTCGGCAAGACCTGTCAAGAACCTACGGTTCTTAACGATCTCCCTTGGAACGATAACATTGAGATTTGAAGAAGGAGGTGCCACAGGCACCACTCTGTTACCCCATACAAGATTTATAATCGACTAGCTGTAATCATAATATCTCCTTTGGTCGATATTATTTCAACAGCTGTACGATTCTAACCCTCTGCGTTACTCGTGAAGTGCTCTCCCCAGCACTTCCCTGCGTTACTCAAGTATCTCTATGGGGCCCCCACACACACGGGATGTACTCGCTTGTATCACGAGTTTGCCTGAATGAACATGGTCGTAGACGAGGACACGAGAGTCGCACACAAGGTGCAACCCATAAGGCAAATTGTGAACAATTTCCTAATGGGGACTCCTGTGTCCCATGTGTCATTCAGCTTTGCCTCGTGATGACTGCTCGAAGTAATCCCATGAGTGTTAAATGATATGGGATAAATTAACAATTAACTAGGAGGATATATGAACAAACTATCTGAAAGAGCTTTAGAGCTTATGTCTTATTTTAGAATAAGAAAAGACTCTAATCAGATTAAGAGAGTTGAAGAATTAGCGATTAAGAGAGATGTTGCTGAATCGGTAGGTAATACTGATGAGGTACAGATAATCGATAATGAGTTAACTACGATTGGAGGTGCTAATGAATAAGTTAATTGGCATTTTGAAATTGGTAGGTATTACAATTCTTATAATGGTTGGCTACTTTGTAGGTGCCATTATGAGTATACTGCTATCACCTGTGGTCATTGGGTTGATTGCCTACGCAGTATATAAATTAAATAATGACCAAGAAAAGGAGAAAGTATGAGTAATAAAGAAATATACAGAGATGACCCAGATAGCAGAGTTGCTAATATGGAATTAGTTTTAGACGAAGCTGAAACTAAAATTGTTAATGGTATTAATGAATTAGTAGATTCATTGATTACACCTTTCATTGACAATGAAGATTGGTCAAGAATTGCAGAATGGAATTTTGATTCTGTATATGGTTCTATGTATAGACACGATGAAATGTGTAATGCATCTTTAGATAAAACTAAAGAAGAACTTAAGAAAGCAGTTTACAATGATGTTGGTACTGAAATTACCAAAGGTAAACTAGCTTCACTGACTTTTAAAATCAAAGTGCAATCTTTGAATTGTAGAAGAAGTGGGTTAATTGTTGATACTCTTGAGAATAAGTACAAAGAGATTTTTAAGAAATCTTATGTACCTAAATCTAAAAGAGGTTCAGTTACTGACAAAGTTTATGTCGATAAAGCTGAAAAAGATATGATGTTAGCTGAAGCCAAGAAGTTAGTTGGCAATGGCTAATATTAAAACTATGGGCGAGGTTGTTACAGCTTCGCCCATTTTTTTATCGTGTTCAGAAATTTCTTTCGGAACTCGGTGGGGCAAAAACTATGAGGTGCTACCGAATGGCATTTGGTTTACCTGGCGTTAAATCTCGTACAGGCAATACACCATGGTAATTATTGGCAGATTTAACAAGTGCCATTCGATGAGTACTTTACATGTAATAGATGATTTAAGTATAGAAGAAGTGTGGTAAAAAATAACTCCCAATTAGTGCAACTATATAAAATATCTTATTGCATGTACAATTAATAAGTGTATAATAATAAATATAGAAAGAGGTATACAATGTGGAATAAAATCCAAAACTGGCTAATGAATGTATTAGCAAAATGGATATGGATAATAATAATGTTTCCTATCCGAGCTGTAATAGGTCTATGTATTGCTGTAAGCAAAAATATGCCAGATACAGTAGAAATTCCTTATGAAATTAAAAAAAAGGAAAAAGAAACTAACGGTGCAAAGCAGTGGTTTTAATATGAGTAATATAGATTTTTACTGCTGTGTTTTGTTTTTATTTGTAATGATAATAATGGTGATAACTTTATGACAAGAATATTAAACAAAGTAAGAGCATTTGCTAAAGGCAAAAAAGTAATGACTACTATTGCTGTACCAAATGCAAAAACTCAAGATGTAAATAAATATAGAAAACTTTATGGTAAAAAAGCTATCTATAAAAAAGACCATATTGAGTATGTTAAACCTTTTATAAGAGTCCAAGCAATGACTCCACAGGAGATATAATGGGAAAAACTAAACAAGAGTTTTTAGATAAACTCGAAAAATTACAAACAGATTATGCTGAATGTAAAATTGATACCGAACAATTTGAAAAAGGTTTAAAAGATCTTGGTATTCATTCTGAAGAAGAAAGAATGTTCGAAAAACTTGATGCCGAAGAAGCTCGGTATAAATTTAAAATGGATAATGCTGCCGAACAAGCTAAAAAAGATTCTTTACCAGAAGAAGTTTTAGTTAAAACTTGGGAAGCAGATTAATGTATTGTGTTATTTGGTCAAAAAAGAAAGAAGACAATTGGAGCTTGTTTAGTAACAATTGTTTTATTTTTGAAAAAGAAGCACAAGAGTTTGCTGATAAGCAAAGATCACGAACTCATAAATTTAAAGTTGCCAACATGAAAGATTGGTTTTGAGGAGTATATATGAAAGTAAAAGTAAATAAAGATCCTAAGAAACCTGAAAAGTTTACTTGGGCTAAACATAAAAAGTGGTTAAGCACTTTTACGGATTGTAAAATTGTTTATCCTGAAAATAAACCAGTAAAGAAAAAAAGAGGTAAAAATGCCAAACGATAAAATATATAAAACTAGTAACCTTACTCAATTTAAATATGTAAAAGGTAATAGATCTATACATGAACCTTGGGTAAGAAAATTAGCAGAGCTTATTAAAGAAAAAGATCTGCAAATGCCTATCATAGTAGATGAAAATATGAGGGTACAAGATGGACAACATAGATTAGAAGCATATAAACTATGTGGTTTTCCTATAACATACATCATCAAAGATAAATTTGAATTAGATGATGTAAGAGCATTAAATGCTAATACTAAAAAATGGACATTAACTGATTATTTAATGAGCCATGTTAAATTAGGTAACAAAGAATATAAACTATTAGAATGGTTTGTTAAAACATATGACATGCCTATTTTATGGTCTGTTGCTATGCTTAATGGCAAAGGATTCTTTGATAGTAGAATTACTAGAGCATTTAAAAATGGTGAATTTAAAATTACCGATTTAGAATGGGGAAAAACTCAAGCTAGACGATTAAAATGGATAGGTGAATTTTTCCAGTATTATAAAAAGAAAAACTTTATTGCAGCTATGTTAGCTGTGTTTAGAGATAAAACATTTAAGTGGGAAATCTTTAAAAGAAGATTAGAACACAATTCTGCTAAATTGAAAAATCAAGGTAGTAGAAATGATTTTATAGTAAATATAGAAAGAATTTATAATACAGGTACAGCTGAAAAGAATAAAATAAGATTAGAGCTGTATGATTATAAAAGATAGAATTGGCAGGTTAGCTCCCTGATAAGCCCAGGTATACCAGTAAACAATTGCTGCTCGGCTTCATTCCAATAGGTAACCTAGAACCTGCTTTGCTAAAGGTCTGGTGATTAGTTAAGAACTACAAATCCTTGTGGAATACTAGTAAGAACGAGGTGGTTAGCCCCCAACGAATGTTGGGGACTGACTCGATATGAAAGAAAGAAAGAAAGAGGTCTTATGCAACCAAATATACAAACGATACCGAAGACGCTACTCACAATAGATGAAAGTGCGTATTTTGAAGTAGATAAAAAACCATTACTTTATTTAGGAAAAGTAATTGATTATGAAAAAGATAAAGAAGTAGATAGTCATGAATATGTAAATAGATATGCTTTAGTAAGAAAAGATACAGGTAAATTATTAGGTATTCATTCTGATGATTACATAGTTAGACCGTATTCTGTATTAGCAGAAAAGGTTAACGAAGTAATTATGGAAGCTGTTCCAGATATAGATAAATGGAACATTACCACAGCTGACCATGTTTATGCTGATGGTAGAAAATATCGTAGAGATATAAACTTTTGGAATAAGAAAATATATTTAGATTCATTTAAGAAAGCAAATGAATGTATTATTCCACAAGTAAGAATTTACTCATCACTTGATGGACAATGGGGACAACAAATTATGTTTTCTTCCATCTATATGTGGTGTTTAAATGGAATGGTAAGACCTGATTGGACATTTACTGTTTATAATAAACATAGTTCCAAACAGGATATTACCTATAGCGTTGCTGAATTTCGTGATGGTTTAGAAAGCCATAAAGAAATGGGCGATGAAATGTTTAAAATGATGCAAAAGAAAGTGAAGGTAGCTGATGTTACGGAATGTTACAGAAAAACCCTGGCTAACACAAATAAAAGAAATCTCGATATCGATAATAACAGTGTTATTGTTATGCGTGATCTGGACTCTTTATGGGGTAAGTATGTTGCTAAATATGGCAATACAGTTTTTGCGGTTTATCAAACTGCAACTGACTGGGCAACACATCCCATCACCAGAGGAGCAGTTTACAATGTTTCGAGAAAAAGAGAGAAACAAGTAGCTGAAATGATGCAATCTAAATATTGGGAGAATTTATATGCCTAAAATTGAAGTTCAAGTTTATTGGGGATTAAATGATAACAATAAAGTTGTTATTGATGAAGATGAAATTAGAAAATCTTTTGAACAAAAACTTCAAGCAGTTAAAGACGATACCGAAGGTTTAGGTGAAAGAGTAATTAATAATTTAAAGGATGAAGTATATGGCTAATTGTTATTTCCACGCCAAATCTAGTGCAAAGAGATGGGGTGGTAAAGCAGAGGATTATCAAAAAATCCACGATTGGATGGATGAAAGTAAAAAACTTTCTACCCATTTTGCACACAGAGCATTAAGACACCATGCTGAAGGGTGTTTTGCTGCTGAAAAAGAATTTGGTCATACGATAACGAATAGTGATGGTAAAGCTGTTCCTGTACGACTAATAGTAGAGAAACATATTGTCGAAGATTTAGGATGGATTCCTAGCTTTGATGATTGGATTAAACAAATAAAACTATCCCCATGGATGGTGAAAGGACAACATAAGTTATGAACGCAAGTGAAATAAAACTAGTAGGTAATACATTTGATAGTCATACTGATGATCCCAAATGGTGGGATTACGAACTTGAACAAGAAAGAATTGTTGCTCAAATAGAAAAGAAAAACGCATTTAAACTTCAACCTATTTTCAAAAAAATAGCTGAACAAGGAGTACATAAAATACATGTACCATTTTCAGGTGGTGGTGATTGTGGTGGTTTTGATGGAAATATTATCTTCTATGATAAAAAAAATAATGAAATAGAAGTTAATTATTCTAAATTAAAAGCAGATGAATGGAGAGAAAACTACATTCCATTAATACACAAAATACCAACTAAAACTAAAGGTAAATTTACATGTCAAATTTTTGAATATCAATATACAGATTACAAAGAATATGATGTAACTGAAGATTGGTTAATACAAAGATTTTATGAATTTGGTTTTTTGAATGAATGGGGATCATTTGCTGGTGACTATCATGTTAATGGACAAGTTATAATTTATCCAGAAACAGGCAAATATACTATGCCATACAATCAATCAGTTGAGGAATATGAACAATTTGAACCAACAGGAGAAATGTTTAATGAAACTAAAGACAATAATTGAAATATCTAAAGCATTAGGAAATACAATTCCTTGTGATATGGATGAACAGCTCAAAGAACAATATCTATCCGAAAGCAAAGGCGAATGGATAGAAATTGGTGAAATGGATATAATACATTTTATTAGAGCTTTTAATAAACGACATGATAGATCTACTAAAAAAGTAAAAAATTATGTAGAAGAATTATTAAAATCAATGGAGATACCGTATGAAACTAGATGATATAGAAAAAGCAGTTGATTATTTAGCACGAACTGATGAAACTCATGCCGAGTTAACAGCTAGTCAAGAGTCAATGAAAGATGCCGAGAAACATACTAAAGGTAAATATGTTATGGAACATAGTGATTTACCTGTTTCAAAAGCAGAACATTCTTATTATGCTAGTCAAGATTTTGTTGAAATAATGAAATTGAAAAGAGAAGGACATAAGCATTTAAAAGAGTTGACAAATAAACGACAAACTGCTGTATTGCGTATTGAAATATGGAGAACGCTTGAAGCATCTAGAAGGAAAGGAAATGTTTAATGGATTTTAAACATGTTTATTCTATGGCACGGAAAGCTCCTGAATTTGAAGGACTTACAAATAAGGAGTTTGTCATATACCGTACTGCATTTAGAAATGGTTTTAGATCAGGTGCAGCACTTCGTCAAAAAATTAAAAAAGTTATCATACCGAATAAACCAGCAGATATTCCAGCTGGGCCAGTTATTAATAATCAAAAAATAGTTGAAGCAATATATAATATTGTTGTTGATTATTATAAAGTTTCAAGAGCTGAATTAGTAGGCAAATGTCGTGATCAGTATTTAGTGATACCGAGATGTATGATAGCGAATTTAATGAGAGAGTGTACAGCTCTGTCGTTTCCAGAAATTTCAAGAATAATGAATAGAGATCATACAAGTATTGTTCATTATGTGAAATGCAGGATTGGGAGTTCTTCTTTTTGGAAGATACCTAATAATCATAAAATATATAATTATTTAAAAACAGAGGTGTTAAATGAAACAAGAAAATAAAATAAATAAATGGACTAAAGAAGCTAGTTTTGTTAGTCAAGAAGATAATTTAACTTATGAAATCGGTCAGCATCTTAAAGAATTAAGAAAGAAATCGAAACTCACACAATCAAATGTTGGAGCACAATGTAATGTGACCTTCCAACAAGTTCAAAAGTGGGAAAAAGGTATTAATAGAATATTTGCTGTACAATTAGTACATTTATGCAAAGAAAATAACTGGAATATTAACGAATTTATGGCATTGGAGTCATCCATAGAAGCCCATAATAGCTAGTGATGTCACCTATTTAGGTAGGATTCCATGGTAAGCTAGTCGCCCAATTCCTTTGGTGTGTTGCCTGATCGAGAGGGATGGCAACGCACATTGGGTGTTGACATTTTGTTCTTTGTGCGTATGCTCGAATTATGGCAAATCAAGAAGCATTGGGGCCAATATTCCACAATCAAGTTATTCCTCAATTTGTTAATGCGAGGAAAGCTAAAGGTATATCTCAATTAGAAATGGATGAAGTTTTAGGGGTAGCTAAAGGTTTAGTTTCTAAATGGGAATGTGGAATCAGAAAACCGAGTGGTTGGTTGTTCTGCTGTTGGGCAGATGCTTTAGGTATGCAAATAACATTAACTCCAAAAGGTGCTAAACAATGACAATAAATCCTGATTTTAACCCTGGTGAAATCACGAATGATCCTATTGTCAACAAGGTAGTTGACATAGTTATGAAACGACACATGCAAGGCATGGAGAAGTTTGGTAAAACTATGGACTCTAACGAAAGACCTTTAGACCAATGGATAGATGAAACAATTGAAGAATTGTTAGATGCTGTCCATTATCTTGTTAAAGCAAAGTCGATAACGGATAAGTTTAAAGTCAAAGAGAAAGAGTTACAAGGACTTGTTGAAAAATTTAGAGAAGGAACATTTGTAGATGATAAGGGATCTGAAACGCAAGAGTAAGATAGATTATTCAGCTCCACACAACAGAACAATGTTGTTTCGTATGAGGTTGCTTAAATTTTATAAGCAAATCGAATATGATGATGATATATATGTTGCAACAGCGAATAAGATATTGAGTGGTACTCTACCATGGGAGTATGTAAATAAAATAGAAAAGTTGAGGTTGAAACATGAAAAAGAGAAAAAAAAAAGATACGAAAAACTCAAAAAGACAAGAGCTGAAAGTCTTGGTCTTAAAGTTAGAGCAATCGTTAACAAAGCTAAACGGTGGTAGACCAGTAAAATTAAAAGATAAACATTATTGGAAAGTTGGTGGAACAATATGATAGAGTTTGATAGAAAACAAGGAATAGGTGGCTCTGATGCCACAAGATTATACCAAGGTAATTGGTATGAGTTATGGCAAGAAAAGACAGGTGAAACCGAACCTGCAGATTTAAGTGATGTGTTACCTGTACAAATGGGAATACACACTGAAGATTTTAATATTAGGTGGTTTGAAAAACAAACAGGATTAAAAGTCGATGGTTATCAAACTCCATTTTTTCATGAAAAATATCCTTTTATGTATGCTCATGTAGATGGATTAGTATTACCACAACAAATGGGAATACAAACAGAAAATGATAAAGCAATTGTAGAATGTAAGCATACAAATGCATTTAGTAATCCAAAGAAAGTTGCAGATAGATATAAAGCCCAATTGCAACATTATTTGATGGTTACTAAATATCCTAAAGTTTATGTATCGATGTTTTTTGGAAACATGAAATATGAAGTTATGGAAGTAACTGAAGATAAAGAATTTCAAGAACAGTTAGAAAATGCTGAAATATTGTTTTGGCATTTTGTGGAGAAAAAGAAAGCTCCACCTGATTATATAAGTTTTGAAAATTTTAACTCAAAGGAGTTTAGTGATGGAGAAACCATTATACCCATTATCCCCAGGAAGTAAGGAAGATGGAACATCGTTGGAAGCTGCTGAATTAATAAAAGCAGGAGCTGAAACTATAAGAAAAAAAGTTTATGATGTAATTTGTAATAAAGGAAATTTTGGAGCAACAGCTGATGAGGTTGCTGAATTACTAAATTTGAGTCCTTTTACAGTTAGACCAAGAGTAACAGAGTTATTTAAACTCGGTAAAATTGAAAGAACTGATAAAAGAAAAAACTCAAGTGGTGCTAAGGCATATGTGTACATAGTGTCTAAAGCACAAATTAATCAATTGTACACAGAAAGAGGAACATAATATGGGAAAACCAATAGATAGTAGAGCATTAGCGATACTTAAGAAATTGAAATTAGATCAAAAAGATGATCAAGGACAATATAAGGCTCTATGGGATTGCCATGGTACTTGGGTAATGTATCACAGATACATTGAACAAGCAGGTGCAGAAAATGGTATTGAATATTTCTATAAAGAAATAGAAACTGATTCTGCTAATGGCGTTGTAGTTGTCAAATGTACTGCAAGTATGAAAAAAGATAAATTCAAACATGAAGTTACATCATATGGAGAAGCAAGTCCTAAAAATACTAAAAATTCTTATCCATATGCAATGGCAGAGAAAAGAGCTTATGACAGATGTGTTCTTAAATTATTAGGTTTACATGGATTCGTCTATTCAGAAGATGAATTACCTGATGAAGTTAAAGCAAAAGGTAGAGCAAGTAAACTTGATAGTAATGTTAAAATAGTAAAAGTATCAGAAATGAAGATACATAATAATAAGAAAGAGAGGTCTGACAATGATAAATAAAGTCATGTTAATCGGAAGATTAGGTGCTGATCCAGAAGTTAAAAAAACCAAAAATGGTGATAGCTTCTGTAATTTATCTTTAGCTACTAATAAGAAGATTAAAGATAATGAGAAAACTACTTGGCACAAGATTGTAGTATTTGATCCTCGTATCGCAGATACAATGGGCAAATATGCAAAGACAGGTACATTGTTATATGTCGAAGGTGAGATTGAAACTAGATCTTATAAAGATGCTAATGACAATCAAAGATATGTAACTGAAATAATTGTACCTAGATATTCTGGTGTGATTAGAATGGTTGGCAGTAAATCTGAATCTAAAGGTGGAACACCTGCAGCTTCTGATACTGGTAACGATTTCGATAATCAGTTTTAAATATTCCAGTGCATCTTCCCTGGGATTTATCCTGTAGATGTCTAAACACAATGTTTGGTGCTGCATTGGGAATAAAAAAGCACTACTCGTTTTTTTCATAGCGAGTATAAGAATGGAGTCGTTTTTAGCTTAACAGTGGATAAGACCCATTAAGTTTTTTTGCGATGAAATTCAATCCTTCTAGCGAGGGGGTTGGTACCTATTTAGAAAGAGTAGGTTTTTACCCCTCGCTGGTTATGTTTTCGTGGAAACCAGTTAACTATAAGAAAAGGTTGAGAAAACAGATTATTTGGTGCAGATTAATTAGCAGTCCTAGGTTTACTGCTTAAATCAAGATGGAAACAAGTGCGTTGCTAGTTCTTGAGCCAAATATAATCTTATGGTATGAGTATATTAGATTTGAAAAAAGAATTTAAAAAACGAAAATTAAAGTTAACGCATTGCGTTGAATCTTTAGAAGAATTAAATGACTACCTAACGGTAGACATACTTAAAAGAGGAAATGTAGATGCGACACTTGTTGCATTAGTTTCAGCAACAATGACCTTATCTTCCCAATATAATAAGAAACCTTTCTTTATAGATCTACTTTCATCAGCTTTAGCTACTATTCAATCAGAAAAATACCGAGAAGACGGTAACAAGCTAAATTAAGCTTTTACAGAAGCATTTATATTTGGGGTACCTTGATACCGTATTTATGCCTGAAGGGCACTCTCCGTTAAGATATGGAGCTTTAAAATCTAATCTTGATTGTGTTTTGGATCTTTTTGCTGTTTTTCGTCTTCTATCCTCATACAATAATAATGAGCATGTCCAGACTGATAAAAACTAACAAAACTATCAGTATTGATTATTTCTTTTCCACAATACTTACAATCGCCTACTTTTACGATTATTTGTTTTGACTTTACCCAAGTCTTTTTCTTTGAATTGTTCTTCATTTGGTGTGTTGTTAGCTAAGTCATCTAAAAAGTCTTTATCAACTTCATTTTCATATGTAATATCTGTAGCGTGGTCTTTCAAGTATTTGTAAGTTTTCTTATTCAAGGATTAACGCTTTAATAGTTTTTCTACCTTTGTAGATTTCTGTTTCTGCTTTACCTTTATAACATTTATAAGAAACTGATTCCGAATATTCTCTTTCAGCATGGCGTTTACCACGAAGACATTGTGCCATGTTTTCTTGAATAAGGTGTTCCTTAATTTCTCCATTTACAAACATTAATAATGCAAAAACTGACTCGATCAATGTGCACTCCCATTTGTATATTTAAGTTTTCTATTAGCGTCTTTTAATTTTTCTACATCAGCTAAAAGTTTTTCAACTTGTTTTTGTAAAAATTCAATATTAACTTTATTGTGCATACCATCTTCTTGAGCTGCTTGAAGTTTCTCCACTTGTTTATATAAGTCTTCAATTAACATAAACTGCTCAGAGTCTGCAGGTAAAGAACCTAATTGTCCTCTTGGCCACTTAATTCTAAATTCAGTATTTTCTACTAAATCTTTTTCCATTAATTCTAATGTAGTTGAAATTTTATTTTGAGTTTCAATGATACCGAAATATGCCCAAGTGCCAATTGCTACCATGCAAATCAACGAAGCTACCGTTTTCATAGGCATTTGAACTGCTGCTTCTTCAGATATATTTAATGGTTGTTTTTTTCTCATACAAAATTAAATGTTGTTAATATTAATAACGATGACCATAATAAAGTTAGAATAAAGTATACTCCTAACTTTACAAACTTCATTTCTTGCCTTTAAATATCTGAGTACCTTTGATACCGTATATTGATGCTACAACGAGGATCCACAAATTTGTGAACCATGAAGGGAGCTGTTGGAATTGTTCAAAGAACATTTTAATCTTTTCTGCTGCTCCCGGATCGTCACTGAAAACTCCCCAAGCGATCACCAAAATTGGCAAAGTGAGAATTATCAAAACTGCCTCGTCTTTCCAGTCCGATTGACGAGCTTCTAATAGCTTACCAGAATATTCTAATTCTCCAGAAGCCATTTTTTGAGCATGTTTAGCTTGAGCATCTGACATCAACATTTTAGTTTCTTGCTTTTTTTTGTAGATGTGTGTTGCTGCGTTTAATCCTAATTTAAGAGCTGAAAACCACATTAGTACTTCCAAACATTTGGTCTAACAATGTATTTATCACCGTTATCTGTTGTTAAAAAATCAATATGAGTAAATGTCTTTGCAACTCCAATACCCATTGCTTGAGGATTGTAGTTCATTGCAAATCTAATTAACTTGTATTGTGTTTGAGTATTAGTACCTATATCTACAGCAAGACCTGTTGTGTGTGGGCCATCCATACCTGTAGAAGATACCGAATTATTATGCTCAGGTGATCTATAACCTGAAGTAATAGAAACTCCTTCACCATGCATATTTCTAAATGCTTGGCAAAAGTCTAATACTACAGGTGATATTTTTAATTCACCAGAACCTTGACATTTAAATTCATCAGGAGAAAAATTTGGCCATCTCTTTGCATCCCATTCATTAGCTGATGTAATCATTTAATAACCTTTCAATATATATGCCTTAATTTTAGTTTTCCATAAACTAAGTTCTACTTTAATTTTTTTCCAAATTTGTTTTAATTTACTCATATTGTTTCTCCAATCTATCCATAGAAATAAATTGACTTTCTTGGATGTGATTTTCCCAGATACCGAGTTCGACTATTCCCCAACTCCATCCAGTTAAATTCAATTTAGCATACTCTTCAACATGATTAAAAGGCAACGCACAACCTACATTAACTATTCTGACGTAGTTTCTATCCCCTATTTTAGGAGCTTTCCAATCTCTGTATTTATGGGTGTGACCAAATACTATATCATTAGTTGCATCATTGGCAATTTGAACCTCACAGTTCTTGCCACCATATTCTTTTCCCATAATATTCAATGGGCAATGGGTAAAGGCCACCCCTCCTATATGTTTAAATGCTCCGTAAGGAGAAATTTTCCAGTTACGCAATAAAAAAGTATCATGAAGCTCTTTTTTCATCATACCTTGTATTTCTGGGATTCCTTCTTCAAACTTATAAACTCTTTGTTCGTGGTTACCGAATGTGCAATGTCTAGGTATTCTGTCATTGTCAATATATTTGTCTAGCAAATCAATAGAGGATCTTAAAGAATCTATATCTACCATAAAGGCATCTTTAAGTTTACCAGCTTGAGAAGAATTTTTTTGGAAATAACTTAAGCTATCGAATGAAGCCCAATCACCTATTTGAATAATGTAATCTGGTTGAGATTGTTTAATGTATTTTCCAATCCATTTAAATCTATCTTGAGATATATGTGGAGAGTCATGTGCATCTCCTATGACTATTATTCTGTGTCCTTTAAACATAATCTATTTCATAAAGAAATAGAAAACAGATCCAATTAGTCCACCAAGTAAAATAATAATTCCACCTGCACCTTTCCATCTATTCATATCTGCTTTCATCTCTTTAACATCTTTTTTTAATTCATCCATTGACTTAACTAAATTCTTCATTCTTTCTGCACAAATTTTTTCATGCGATGAAAGTCTTACTGCTGTCATTGCATTTGTCAAGTCACTGGGAGTGCTGATTTTTTTCTTTCTCATGAATCAACACTTTCTATTTTTTGACAATAAAATTTAATAAGAGTACCTGTTTTATTTACATCTTCAGGATGATAAGATTCTATTCTTGCTAATGCTTCTTTGTAACCTGCATGAGCACATTCATAATAAGTTGGAAATGTATTTATTGGTAAAGGATTAGTACAAGTTTGTAATACTATTGAACATAAAATAATATTAAGCATGTACACATTACTACCTATTACAACACAATTGTGTCAGCTTCTTCTTTAGTAAGAGGTTCACCAGCAATTAGTTTAGCTTTAGCACTAGCTTTTAAATTTTTTCTTGCAGCAATTTCTTCTTCTTCAGTAGGTATCTCTGCCATTTTAGCTTCTATGTCTGCTACTGGTATAGGTGTTGTTTCTTCATTCCATTCAATTTGATTTACGTCATTATTTTTAATAACAAAACCAGCTTCAGGATTAATTTTATGTATTGCTTTTGCTACATCTGTCGTCATGAACTTAACTCCAATATTGATATTGTTGATACTGCTTTATAGCTATCACTAGCCTCAGCTCTGTTGATATAAACTGTTTGACCACTTCCAGCTGAAACTCTGAAAGTATAATTTAATTGACTTGTGGTGTTTGGACTATCAACAAACGTACAAGAATAATTTGCAATAGAATAAGTTGTAACTGCACTTTCTTCATCTAAATCCATAACATTACCAGTTGATCCAAAATTTCCAGATATTGATTGAACTGGAGATAAATCATTATAACCAGATAATTCTCTATACATAAAAAAAGCACCATTAGGATTACTTGATCCCCAGCTGCAAGTAGGTGTAATAATAAATTTGCTACTAGTAGATGCTGGAGTAATATTTGGAGATGAAATTACAGTTGTTACTGAGTTTGAAACTGTTGATTGAGATGTATTTACATTTGAATAATAATTAATTACTTTACCAGTAGTAATAGCTGCTGGTAAAGCTGTTACTGCACCTAAAGATGCGTTAGCAATATTGCCTTGAGGTATTGTTCCTGTTATTCCATTTACTCCATTTAATCTTGTTAATGCCATAATTTATCCTATTCTATAATTTTATATGCTCCAAAATAAGTAACATGACCTTGATCAGTTGCACCAAGATTTAATGCTCCTCCACTTTGTTGCCTACATTGTAATTTTAATGTGTCACTTTCTGCTAAAGTAATAATAGCTTGACAATTTATTGTAGTATAATCATCATTTCTATCCCAAGCTGAAACAACATTAGTTGAATTATGAACAATTCTAGCAAGAGTATAAGAAAAATCAGTTGATGTTTGAAATCTAATTTGACCAAATGCAAAATATTTTCCAGCTTTGCCTGATGGAACTGTAAAAGTAGTATTAGACGCAAAAGCATTATCTGAATCAAATTCTTCTGTTTCAAAAATAACATCTGTAAATGTGCTATCAGATATTGATTGATTGCTTGTTTTAGTTACAAAAAAAGCTGGAGTGTTGACACCACCAACAGCAGAGCCATTATTTTGCAATGTTCCTACAATATTTGTAGTGTCGCCAGATGCACCGATAGTAATAGTGTTACTATTTTCGTTGATAATGTTATTACCATCTGCGTCTTGAATTGTATTTACTTTAATTATACTTGTCATTATGCTCCTAATTTATACCCAAACCAGCTTGAACATGTTGATGCCCCACTAGCTGCTTTTATAGTAATTGAACTTCCTGATTGAACATATGCGTAAGCTTCTACATAATCTGCTGCACTTAAATCTAATAATGCTGGATAAGTAGTTTGTCCAGCACCTGTATATGTTCCACTAGAAATTGTTTGTGTAAATGAAACTACACTACCGTTTACATAATATCGCCATTGAATATTATTTAGCGATGTACCATCACACCTCATCCAACCAGAAAATAAATATTTTCCAGCTTGTCCAGTTGGTACTGTAAATTTATATCCACTTGTGTCATATGCAGAATCAGTGTCAAAAACTTCTGTATCAAAAGCAATTTTAGTATTAGTGTCTGATGAAATTGTTTGATTGCCACTCATATTAGCTCTAAAAGCTGGTCTATTAACATTAACAGTTACACCTGATCCAATAGTAATGTTACCAGATCCAGAGCTAGTTGTTATTTCACCGACTTTTAATGTTCCGTTTGCCATAATATTATTCCGTCATTTTAAATATGTGCATTGATGCTTGTCCACTTTCAACTCTAGGTGTTCCAGATGTTGAATCTATATAAGCCCATCCCTCAATATAATCGCTTGAACCATTAAGTTGAACAACTGTGCTAGTATTTACTTGATCGTTGTAATTTATACCAACAGTATCCCAATCTCTTGTTGCTACTGCACCAGAGGCAGATGAGCCATTTTTATAAATACTTGCAATTATTTTATCAGTTGCATTATCTGATTGTGCTCCTGTTCCAACATTTAATGATACAAAATAATATCCAGATGTTTGAGGTGTAAATCTGTAATTTGTTGATGAATCAAAAGCATTTGCACTATCTACAATCTCAGAATTAAATTCTATTTTTGTGTGTGTTGCGTCAGTTAAATTTTGATCTCCATTTCTATACACAGAAACATAAGGTGCAGTTGTTCCACCAAAACCTGTAGCTGTGCCAGAGTTTGCAATAGTAACTCCTGAAGGAATACTGATTGTATCTCCTGATGTACCTAGCGTTAGCGTAGTGCCTGTAGCTGGATCAACCTGATTTGTTTCTAATTTACTCATATTAAACTATTACTAATGTTGTACCACTTGTTATAGTGACTGTGCCACTCACATTTACTGGGCCAACAAGTAGAGCATTTTCAGATGCACTTGTTGACACCCCAGTAAGCGTTTGATTATTTTTGACAAAAAAAGAAGACGACAAACTAGAAGCACTTACTGTAGATGCCGAAGGAGTACCAATATCGTATGTATTACCTATCATAATACCAAAGAAAGTATCACTGGATTGGGGAGCTCCTGTAAAAGTAATTTGGGAAGTTCCAGTTAAAGTATAAGCAACACCAGGTTCTTGTATTACACCTGATATACTTATTAACAAATTTTGTTCTGTTCCTGGTACTACTGCTATTCCACCTGCTGTTAAATTAAACGCAGTATTAGATCCATTAAAACTAGAAGATATACTGTCTAGTTTTTCATATGATCCAGTAGTAGGACTTCGCCCTAAATAATTACTCATTTATACTCCTTTATTGTTTTGGATTAGCATCTTTAATAGACTGGATTCTTGCTTTCCAAGCATCCATGTCTTTAAAAATCTCATCCAACTGATCACCAATATCACCGTAAGCAACTTTTCTTGTAGCTCTTACTTGGTTATTGGCTTCTTCTGTATCTGCTGCAGACTCATGTGCATTAAGGTTAGCATCAGAAGGTTGTGCAATTGCTAAATTCCACTCTTTGATGTAAGGCCCTTGCCCATTTGAGTCATCCTGCAACAAAACATCTTTAGTAAAATCAACACTAGAAACACCATTTGCTTCAGCGTATAATTTTATTTTAGTTGATAGATTTGCCATAGTTTGTCCTCCTTATTCTATAATTTTAAATCCACTAAATTGTGCTGTTGTAACTCTGTTAGTTCCTGTTGAGTTATCAATTTTTATATATGCTTCAAAATAATCATCAGTATCAGAAGTTATAATAGCTGAAGTCGATATTGTAAATATCTCAACTTCACTTTCAGTTTTTGAAGTATTGTTTACACCTGTAATTTCTGAACCATTTTTGTAAATTTTTATTGCTATTGAAGTTAATGATGAAGCATTTGATGTTCCACCAGTAGCAATCAACTCTAAATAATATTTTCCAGCAACTGCTGGTGTAAATTTGTCAGATGCAAAAGTTCCATCACTATCTTGTACTTCTGTATCAAAAGTAATTTTTGTCCAAGTATTATCTGATTGTCCTGTTGTTTGACTAGATTTTACAGCACAAAAAAATGGAGTATTATCTCCACCAGCACCAGTTACAGTTCCTGTAAATGCGTAAGTGTCTGCTAAGTTTAATGCTTCTGCTTGTAGTTTTGTTATTGCCATTACTCTCCACCTCCATTATCTATTACTGTTCCACCATCTGCTATCCATTCTTGAATTGCTTGGTAATCTGTATTTGCTTCGTCTAATGGTACATGACTTGTTTTTCCATCTTTAATAATTTCATAACCACTAAATTGATTTGTCATTAAATCATATATTTTTTTAACATTTGTCATCATAATTCTGCTGTTGCCTCAAAGTTATATTGTGCTAATTTCATACTACTAAATGAACTACCCTCTAAATGATGAAATTTATGAGAAGAAGCAGCTTGAACACTTGCAGAGGCAGTACCCCAACTACTTCCATTATAAAAAGATATTTTTCCTGTTCCTTGACCACTACCTTGAGCTGTTGTGTAAAGTGTAACTGTTGGTTTAGCTCTCATTACTGTGTTGTAATGAGTTCTTAATCCAGACATATTACCACTTGAGTATGGTTCTACATATTGATATATAAATTCACTGTTTGTGTCATCTGCTGGTACAGTACTATAATTAAAACTTTTTTGATAATACCTTTCACATCTTCTTAAATTTACATCAAAAGGCAAGAACTCAAAATCAGTTGCTGATGTTCCAATTTCTAATTGTACTCCAGTAATCCAAAAATTATTGTCTGTATGATCTAAAACATTTACATTTTGACCACCACACCAATTATCAGCATTACCTGTAAAAGTTTCCCAAGCAGTAGCTGCACTACCACTGGTATAATTAGTTCCAGCACCTAAAATAAAATACATAGCTAAAGCTAAAGTATTGTCATTAGTAAGTGCTCCAGAAGTATCTGCTGCAAAAGTTATAGTTTTCTTTTCCCAAGTATTAGATGATGAAACTGTATAATTTTGTGAAGTGTGTCTATCATTATCATTATCATACCAAGTAACAACATAAGTTCCTGTTTTATTAGTTTTAACCCAAAATGAAAGTGTAAGACTTTCTGCATTTGAAGTACCTTTTTTTAAATGTTGTAAATGCTGACCTTCCCATTTATATTCTAAAGCCACAACTTCTGCTGCAGCTAAACTTGAATCTGCTGTTGTACAATCTAGTTTAATAGATTTTGCAAAACCATATCCTGTAGGAACATCTGTATCTTGTGACATAGTAAATTCTCCAGATGTTGCACCTTCTTCATAAAAAGAAAATCTATCAACAGTATGGCAAGAATTATCTCCATTACCAACTCCTGTAACAGAAGTCGCTCTTTGAGCAATACTCATATCTCCATTAATAATAAGATTTTTAAATGCTGATTGATTTTGAACAACACCACTTGCAAGTTTAGCAGATGTAATTGTTGCATCAGTTATCTTAGCAGCAGTAACTGCACTATCAGCTAGTTTAGCTGTTGTCACTGTAGCATCTGCTGGATTAACAGTTTGGAAAGTTCTACCTATATAAGCAACTTCAGTTATGTCTGACGACACTAATGATCCACCTAAAGTAAGAGCTGTACCATTTACAGAATAACTTGTGTAATCTTGTTTAACTGAATTAACCCATACAATAATATCTTGAACACTTGAAACCGAATGGGATAAAGTTATCCCTGTACCTGTTATTGAAGTATATCTATCCTTTTTAACAGTTTCAAAATTAGTTGCTGGTTGTGAACCCAAATATCCCATTAAGCTATATCCGTTAATAATTGTAAAGCTACAGTCAAATTACCACTAGAATTATCTGATTGTGCTTGAATTTTATCTGAAGTTTGAAGCACCACTTTTGGAATTTCTAACGAACCTCCAGGTGCGACTGGAGCATTAGTTACAATTGAAAAACCTGTAGTTGCAGATGCATCATACTTTTTCAAAGTAACATTAATAGAAGAAGCTCCTGTGTTAGATAAAGTTCCAGCAATAACCATAGATTTATTACTAGCAGTTACAATATCTGTCAAATTTGCATTTGATATTGTTACTGTTGCATCTGAAAAATTATTTGCCATTTACCCTCCAAGTGCGATGGCAAAAGGAATTGAATTATCCGATGCCGTTATTGTTAATGTTTCATTACTTCCATTGTTATTTTCAGTAAAAGTAATGTTTGTTCCTGCTACTAATTTACCGTTCAAATAACCAGCAGTAGTGTCATTTGAAGAAACTTTAGAAGTTTCATCTGTGTTAACTCCTATGTTTGCCCAAGAAGATCCGTTGTAATATTTTAAAACATTTGACGTAGTATTATATGCGAGATCTCCTGCATCTAAACTTGATGAAGGATCTGAAGAACCAACTCTATATCTTTCTGCAAAACTGTTTACACCAGTTACATTATCAGCAACAGTTGTTACATTAGCTTTGATCGCTTCAATAGCATTTAAATCAGATACAAAATCTGAAGTAGCTAATTGATTAAGATCTGAAACAATGTCAGAAGTTGCTAAAGTATTTAAGTCAGAAACAATATCAGACGTTGCAAGTGTGTTTAAATCTGCAATTACATCTGTTGTAGCAAGTAAAGCCATGTCAGCTATTACATCAGAGTTTGCAAGTAAAGCCATATCTGCAACAACATCTGCAGTTCCTAATAATGCCATATCTGCTACTACATCAGAAGTACCAAGTAATCCCATTGCTGTAACATTTGCTGAAGTACCAAGATGTCCCATTGCAGTTACATTTGCAGAAGTTGCTAATAAATCTAAATCTGTAACTACTGCTGAAGTACCAAGTAAAGCTAAATCTGCTACTGCATCTGCTGTTCCTAATCTACCTATTTCAGTTGCTTTACCAGCTACTGCACCAATATCAGTTGCATCTCCTGCAACTGCTGTAACGTCAGAAGCTATACCTGCAACTGTTGTAACATTAGATGCAATTCCAGCAACGGTAGTTATGTTAGATGCAATTGCTGCTACTGCATTTACATTTGTAATATCATGAGTAAACTCTAAAGCATTACCACTAGAATTAACTGTTAAAATTTTATTTGCAGATAATTCTGGAAAAGTAAGATTGTAAGTTGATGCTGTAGTTGATGCAGCTCTTGGAGAAAATTTTAAATCTCTTTCTAGCTGTTGAGCCATAGCTATAATTTTATCTAGCTCAGTATTTAAAGAATCAATTTGAAAAGCACCTGAAGTTGGAAAGTCAGTAGATCTGGCTATTGCCAAATCCCTGTAAATAGTTATTACGTCATTTAGTGTTGCCCCACCACCTAAAGTTATTGAACCCCCACCAGAAACACCTGCTCCAGTTACCGAATATTGTGACGCTGACGATGGTGACGCATTATATGTTAATAATGTAGTACCATTGTAAACTTTAATATCATTTACTGTAAAAAATTCGAAAGGTACAGAAAAACTAGTCTGTCCTGAAGTTGCAGTATATTGTACTCGTGGTTCCGTATCGGAAATAGTAATAGCCATTAATGTAATCCTTTTTGTATGTCGTCAAACAACCAATCTAAATACCATACATTTTGAAAAGGTATCAATCTACGCACATTTTTTGCTGTGTGGTGATTGTAATTGTTTCCTCCAACATCATATAAGATGTCAAAGATGTTATATATTTGACCTCCAGTTGGGCCACCTATTGTTCCAGCTTTCCATCTCATAGAAGAACCATATGGTCTTTGCTCTCCTAATGCTGGGCCAATACCAATTCTATTATCTGTTAATGTTTCAATAGCTTTATTAATATCTACATATATTCCAGCTAATCCTGATCTATCAAAAGCATTAAGTAATTTTTGAGTTAAAGATAATTTAGAATAATCTCTATTAAATCTAAAATCATGATATATTTTATCAATTAACATACCTGATCCCATTAACATTAATGAACCAAACATAAAATCTAGATCTCTTTCTTGCATACCTCTCATTAACATTCTTTGAGTTGCTGCCATTGCAAATTTTTTAAATTGAGCTAATGTAGAACCTAATTCAGTACTCATCCATAAAGGTGTATCTCCTAAACCTGGCGTTACAATTGTAATATTAATATCTTTATTTAACGCTGATCCAAATGCTTGAGCTGCTGCTTCATCTTCCCATTTAGCAGTATTAGCCATAAAGTTATGTTTAGTTTTATCTCCATGTTTTTCAAATTGAATAGCTATTCTTCTAGCCATATCTTGATCTATACCTGAAGATGCTAAAGCTGTTTTCCATTTATCAGTTAATGTACCTTTACCCCATTTAATTGAGTCTTCTAATATTCTAGAACCAATAGTAACAGAAGCCATAGACTTAGCCATTTCTGTCCATCTAGACATAAGGTTAATATACATAAAGTTAATTGCAGAAAGTTTACCCATTCCACTTTCTAATCTTGATGTCATTCCAAACATATCTCCTACATCAGCAAATAACATTGCTCTTTGACCTGTAATCATATCAACTGCTTCACCAAAAGATTGAGCTTCTTTTTTACCCATTTTAAAAATAGTTCCACCATCAAGCATATCTGAAAACATTTCAAATTGAGTTTTAAATCCACGCTTAATTCCTGAAGTCATAACAACACGAGCTACATCTGGTATTGCAGCTGCAAATCCAGTTAACATAGTTAATGCATTATAATGTTTCATAGTTCTCATAGCTACTGAAGACCATGCATGAGGATTAGAAGGTAATCCATAAGTACCTCTAATTAATTCTATTGCAGCTTCTAAATCAGTTAAAACTTGATCTCTTTCTTTTATAAGAGCTGTTCTTTCTTTTCCTTTTTTACCAACTAATTTCATAGTGTATTCATTAGAAACTGTCATAAGACCAGGAAAAAAACCTGACTCTGCACCATCTTCTATAAATTTAACTCCAAGTCCATTAGGATCTCCATATTTTTTTGTAAGTAAAATATCTGGTATAATTTGTCTTGCGTATGCTTTTTGTAAACCAAAAATATCTGACATAATAAATCCAGCATCTAATAATTCTTCTTGAGCTATTCTATCTAAATTTAATTCTCTAGCTCTAATAGCTCTTGCATATCTTGGTCTATTAAATGCATATCTTTCTGTAAGATCACCAATAGTTTTTTCAAATCTTACAAAAGGAAAATGGTTAGATAAATCATGAACTAATTTACTTAATTTAGATTCGTTTATTAAAATACCAGCTCTTTTAAAATGTCCTCTAATAATTTCTTTAAATGCTTCTGGATTTTTTTCTATAGCATTTTTAACATATATAATATTAAGATAATCATTAACCCCTCTAGCTTTAACATTTTCTAATCTTTTAGTTAAATCATCAATATGTCTTTCTATTCTAGATATATTATATGTTTCAGATATACCATCTACTTTAGAAGTATAAGTTCTAGAACCTTCACCTTTTTTTCTCATTCCTTTTAATTGAGCTTCCCAAAATCTAAGCTCAGAAATAATAGGCATTTCTCTTATTTTTAATTGTTGTATTTGTTCAAACAATGGGCCATATACATGTTTTTGAGTATGTCTAGCTGCAGCTGATACTTCTTGAATAGGATGTGAAAATCCATTTAATCTTGCTCTACTTACTTCATGTGAAAATTGTGCTAATGACATTCTATCCATTAAACCTTCATCAGTATGTTTAGTAAGTCTATTGTGTAAATTTAAACCCAAACCTGTTGTTGGTACTTTTTCTTCACCTTGCATCCTTGCAATATACTTTTCATATTCATCTTTAATTAATCTATGAGAAGTAATTTCACCTACTCTCATTTTACGCATTTCTGTTTCTATTGAAGGAGCTGTTCTTTGAAAATCTTGTTTTGGTAAATTTTTAATTCTTAATAAAGGTGTATCTAATAAATCTGACATCATATTTTTTGCTGTTAAAGAAGTATTTTGATTTACAACTCTAAACACAGGAGTCCATGGGCCTTCTTCACCAAATATTTTTAAATTGCTTTTAACAAATTTTTCTCCTGTCATTTGTTCTTTAGCAGTAAATCTTTTTGTTCCACCTTCTAAAACACCTGCAGCACCAACTCCACTTGGCTCAGGATCTGTTTTATTAGGTTTAACAAAAGTACCATCTATAGCAATGTCATCAGATTTAATTAATGGTTTCTCTGTATTTTTGCCTATCCAATAATCATCTGCTTCTTTAAGTTTTCTTTGTGTGCTTACAGGAACAGGAGCTGACAGTTTGTTTATTATTGCTGGTACGGTATATCCCCATGCTGCCGTATAAGCTACAAAACTATCATCTCTCATTGGATCAAAATGTTGTTTAGTAAGTTCTTCTGCTAATAAAGTTGAACCAACAATTTTGGCAGTTTGTCCAGCTTTACTTAATAATAATAATGTAGAAGGATCAGTAAATGCTCCAGTAATTCTTCCTAAATAATACCAAGGAGAATGATAAGCTGTTTCTTGATGAGCTTTTAATTTATTTAAAATAGCTTGTGTTTCAGCAGCACTTTTACTAAAATAAAAATGATGCATAAAATCTTTATATCCTTTTAATTGAGGATCTTGAGATGGATTATAATTATTATCAGGTTGAAAGTCTGAATTATCTAATAAATGTTGAGCACCTATTGCAAGTAAGTTTTCTTGTTTAAAACCATCCCATGCATCTTTGATGCTGTATTTTAATGGTTCAGTATCTTTTTTTTTTAAATCTTTTTCAAGAATAGGTTGTGGAAAAAATACCATTATAATTTACCTAATTCACCATTATAAGAATTAATAGCTTCTGATATACCTCTAAATATTGTTGATCTAACAAACATATTATTTTGACCAAAATGTTCTTTATAATAATCAGCTCCCATTTCATGTTTAGTAATAAACATTAATAATTCATACATTTGGTTAGCATTTAATAAATCTATTTTAGTATCTCTATTTAAAGTAGGATGATCATCTAAAGCTCTAAAATATGATGCCATATCAGTTGCATATTTTGTTTTAGTTAATAATTCTTCTATAGTTGGTTCTGATCCATATTCAGTAGGTATTTTATCACCATTAATATTTTCTGTTAAATTTGAATGATTTAAAAATAATTTAGCTGCAGCTCTAATACTATCTTTAGGATGACCAAATACTGCAAAATGTCTACTATCTCTTTTATAATTTACAGGTACTTCTCCTTGCCAATCATCAGAACTAATTGATGTCCAGTTATTTGTTCTATGAGATAATCTATATGCATCTTCGTTTTGGTAATTATCTAGTACCCATTGTTTAAAACTTAAATTCATTGCATTATCACTTTTAACAGTTTTGTGTGGTGGTAATATAGATTGAATAACTTTTTCTTTATCATTTAAATCTCTATTAGCATTTATCTTTTTTTGATATGATAAATTATTATTTGCTATATCTGCTTGTATTTTTAAATCTGATTGTATTTCTCTTATGTCGCCATCAAATCCTACCATTTTTGCTAACCAAGCAAATGGTCTGATTTCAGCAGGTACATCATTTATACCTGGTATATCAGGATAAAATCTATAATCAGATAACTTAACACCATTTCTTATAATTGAATGTATAGCTCTTTTTGCCCAATCAGATCTTTCTCCATGTCCTTCTTCTAAACCAACATCATTAATAAATACACCAGGTTCACTTTTAACAAAGTTTTCATAAATTTCATTTGTTGTATGATTAACTATTTGAGCATTACTTGCAGGAACATCTTTATTTACTAAATCTACCCAACCTGCAGGTTCAAAATTTTTATCTAAAACAATCATTTCATTTCCTTCGTGCATAGTTAATTTATATGAATATTTACCATTTGTTTTATTTTTAAAATTATTTCTAGTAACTGCTATTTTAACATCACCATTTTTATTATCTGCCCATTTCTTAAAATTGTTTTCAATGTTTTCCCATTCTGCAGTTCCATATTTAGACATTAATTCTGTTGAATTTTTTTTAGCTTTTTCATTAGATGATTTCATTTCTTCAAATTTGTCATACCATTTATTCATTTCAGCTGTCCATTTTTCTTTACCAGCTTTTCTTTCTTCTTTTGTCATTTTAACTAAAGAAGTAGGAGAATGAAATATTTGAAAATCTTTTATTTTCATTTGAGCTTCATAACCTTTATTAAATACATCAGTTAATTCTTTTTCAGAATGTATTAAATATCCACCAGTTTCTTCAAAGTCAGCTTTAATAGCAGAATAAACATCATTATTATTTAAAGTACCAAATTCATGCCAATAAGGATTTTTAACTAATTTGGGTGTTCCATCCCAAGTATTAGTTTCTATACCCCAACCTTCATCTTTTAATCTGTTCATTATTCTGCCCCATGCTCTTTGTCTTAAACTTGTATTTGCTTTAGACCAAATATCAGGATTTTCACCTACTATCATATGAGCCATTTCTTCATGCCACATTCCTTGTATAGCTATTTTAGCTTCTGCTGGTACAATTTTTTCTGGTAACATAGTTACCCAAGTTGTTTGATCTTGTCCTGCAAACATATGTTTATGCATTTCATCTTTTTCATTCATAAAAAATTTTAAAAATGCATTTGGACTTTTTAATTGTGCATTAAAATACATATTAAATTTATCTGTTTTATCTACAGATTGAATTTGAATATTTTCTAATTTTTTAGAATAATCTTCTTTTTGGAATGATTCTAAAGTAGAACTAGCTCTTGTATAATCCCCATTTATAATACTTGTAATTACTCCATGATCTAATGCTTTTTGAAATAATGGATTATAATCTATATGAGGAAACAATTCTTCATTGCTTAAATATTGATACATTAATGCTTGATCTTTTAATTTATTTAAAGATCCTTCATCTTTCCAAGAACCTGAATCAGTTACTTCTAGTAATGTTCTTAATTGATCTGGATAATAATCTTCTTTAGCAAATAAATTCATAGCAGTAATAAAACTTTCACTACCTAAATCGCTATATTGTATTTCATGTATTGGAGGATCTTGATTAGCTAATATAGCTTTTGCCCATAACTCTCTATCTTCATCATTTTCAAAACTGTATGGTGTATCTGAACTCATTGTATAAGATACAATACTTTGTATTCTATTTGCATTAGCAACATATTCTACAAGTTTATCATAAGTAGGAGATCCAATTTCTAAGTTAGGAATTTGTGCTGCTATTTCATTAGCGTCTACAGAACCACCTTTAAACTTTTCTAAAGATAATATATTTCCTGGTTCTTTATACATATCAAGATCAGGTTTAATTTTTTTCTTTTTGCCTAATATAGTTTCATCATGTGCTGCTTTAAATTTAGTATGTATTGCTTTAACAATTCTAGCTCTAGCATCATCATCATTATATAATCCTTCTACCATTTTATAAATTGGATTATCTTTATTTTTATATTCAAATTGATAAGCATCTTTTCCATTTTTATAATCATTTAACCAATTAAGAGCTAATTGATCATCTCCAGTATTATAATGAGTCATCATAATATGATAACCTCTAGCTACCATTAATGCTTCTACTTCGTTTTCTGTATTAGCTATATGTGTTGATTCTTTTAATAAAAGATTATTTTTAACTAAATCTTCATAAGTACTATGAGCTAATTCATTTGTTTGATCTAAACCATTAGTAAACATTTTATTAATACCATTAATATCTAAACTTGGATTTACACCTACTCCAGAACTAAAATTACTCATACCAAATTCAATTTCAGTATTTTGATTTTTCCATAATTGTTCGTTATCAGCTAATAATTTTTGATTATCAAATTTCTTTTTATTACTAGAAGCAAACAAAATTGAATTTTGACTATAAGCACCTAACATTGCATTAGCTTGTATTTTATATGCAGGAGGAACTTGTTCTAATAAAGTTTTTGCATAAGTATCTACAGCAGCTTTCATGCCTTCTGGATCATTAGGAAAATCTTTTCTAAATTGATCAAATGCATCTCTTGTTTTTATTTGAAAATCTTGAAAATAATTAGCTTGAGCTGTTTGATCAGCTTCATTTTCTAATCTTTGAAAAGTAGGTTTTAAAGCATCAAATGCAATGCTAACATAACTTTTAGCAGGTACATGAGGTATATGACCATTAGGTACTTTAATTTTATATTGTTGTTTATCTTTTTTAAGAGCCATATTTATCCTTTTTAGCTTTGTATTCATAACCTGCACTTGCAATACTTACCCATCCACCAAACTGTTCTTGTTTTCGTTTTGATTTAGCAAGATCTTGTGCAAATCCTAATTCACCTAAATCTGTTTCAAGATTTAATCTTATTGTACCAATATCTTTTTCCATTGTGTTAGTTACATCTGTTTGGATAGCTAAAAATGATTTACTATCCAAAGTAAAACCTGATCCTGCTTGTGTTGCTTTATTAGAAGCAATAGTTGCCCAATATTCTCTTTTTCTTTGAGCTTCTTCGTCAGCTGCTTGTCGTATAGCTAATTTTTTTCGTTCCTCATATCTTTGAGCATCAATTTTAGCTTGTTTTTTAGATGCTTTAATATCACTTAAAGTTTTAACTGCCGTTATGGCAAACATTGTTACTGGATCTGAACTCATGCGAAAACTATCTCCACTGACATACCCAAGATTTTAATTGGTAAAGGATCATCTTGGCTTATTGTTACTGTTGGGTTTTTACTATAACCTAAAAAGAAAAATTCTTTTTTATCTGTAAAAGGTGTTAGGTCAGAACCACCTTGAAAATTAACTTGTTGAATAACTAATGCTTTAGAGGTGCTATCTGCAGCTTTAATAGTCATATCTAGGGTAGAGTTAAGATCCACGATGGCTCTTGAGATTCTTCTTGGAAGACCTGTTAATGGGCCTTCAGGTAATTCTTTATCAATTGGCATAGTTTCTACTTCAGTATCATAATTAAATCCTATTTTCAAACCTGTAGCTTTAGGTGCGTTTGTTAATGTTATTTGATCTCCAGATGAAACTGTAAATGAACCAACTGAACTATTACCATCAACAACGTGTACTACTTCAGCTGTATATATTCCATTTACATCATGTAAAAAACCTTTTACAAATGTAATTGCTGCATTATCAGATGGAGTTGCTGCTAAAGTTTTGTCTAGTGTTAACGAATATTCTCCACTTCCATTATTAATTAATGATTGAATAGTATATTCTGTTGCATTACCAGCAATTGTAAAAGTTTCATTTACCACAGGAGAAGATGTTAATCCATCAACTACTAATGTTGTTCCAGACTGAGATCCTCCATCAACAAGAGGTGTACCTCTTTGATTAACTGTAGATGTAGTTTGACAATCTAATGTAACACTATCATCATCTGCAAATTTTTCTAATGTATATGTAGTAACGCTATTTAATGATCTTTTACCAATTATAATTAAATTTTCATTTAATGCTGCAATAGATTGAATGTAATCTCCACTTCTTGTAAACCATTGTGACCAACCTGCAATTTTTTCATCTCTAACAGAATGAAATACAGAAAGTTTACCATTATGTGTAGAACCAGAGTTTAAGAAAAAAGCATATTGTTCTGGTCTAGTTAAGTTACCTTTCATAATAGCCATTTCTTTTGGACTATCTATTAAATGTTGTGCAAGAATAGAAACAGCTGTAGATTTATAACCATCTTCTAAATCTGAATAAACAAATTCTCTAATAGCTTTTCCATTTTTTTGAACAAAACCTGTAGCTTGATCAAACATATGAGGAGCTGTTCTAGATATTCCATAAGGCGTTTGCCTTAATACAGATACATTAGAAGGTGTAATTGTATTATCTGTTGAATCAGGAATGTAATATTCACCACCATCTGTAAATACTTGTAAATCTTTTCCAGATACCATATGTCTAATTTCATTAACTTGATTACCAGAAATAGCTGTATCAATACTTTCATCATCTAAACCAGTACCTAAATCAAAATTATAATAATCTCCAATTTTAGATGCAGTAACACCTGCAGGTCTAGATTTAAATCCTGCTAACCATAATCTGTTATGGTGAAAAGTTACTGCCTGGGGATAACCTCTTAAACTAGAAACTACTTGTTCATCCCATTCAGTAGTTGCAGTAGTATTAGTTAATGTTTCATTAACTGTTGCTGTAACTTGTGTTGCACTAGTGTAACCAGTTATAGTCATTGTTTTTTTATTTTTTCGAATTTTTACTCCTACCCAAGAAGATGTAAAAGTATTAGCACTAGCAGTTACAGTTACTGAACCTGTTGTGCCACTTGTAGATATTGTAGTATCAAGATCAGCAAATTTATAATATGGTTCATATCTTGGATAGCCACCAGATCCTGCTTCAAAATCAAATTGATATATTACAAAAGATGATGCAGAAGATCTAAATATTCTTCTTGTTGGATTATCTCTATGAGTTACAAAAATTGAATCACCAAATTGAGCAAAATTTAATTCAAATAATTGAGCTGTTGTCCAATTAGCATTTGTTGTATAGTTTGATGTAAGAGCTGAACCACTTGTATTATATACATCCATTCTATTATTAGATAATACAATAATAGCTACTTCATCATCAGAAAATACAAATGGAATTATTCTAGACTCTGCAGGAAGTGTTGCCAAGTATGTAGTACCTGGTCTTCTCATTAATCCACCTTCTGCTAATAAAGCAAAATTTTTACAGCTTTTAGCTCCTTGAAAATATGATGGTACATCAGTACGAGTTGCTAATAATGGGTTTAACTCACCTGACGAAAAGTTCGTAATTACGGTCTTTAATGTTCTTCCCATTATGCATCCGTTCTTGTAGATCTTCTCATATTGATAAATCTATTTGTATCTAAAACTTTTGTAGTTGTTTCAGCTGAATCAATATTTTTAGCAATAAGAAATTGTCTTTCAGCTAATTCTTTAAATTGTTTAATCATTGCTGAATCTCTAGCAACAGAACCTGCAAATATAGAAGCTAATTCATATTCTAATGCTAAAACAAAATGTGGTGGAAAATATGCTTCATCTACTCTGTAGATGTAATCCATAATTAATGTATTACTTGAACCATATCCATTAACATAAATATAATCTTTATATCTAGAATATGGAATTACATAATCATTAACTGTAACTGTGTTAATTTGTAAAACTTCTGGGTTAGTAGGTATTTGGTAACCATAATCATATCTACCTACTGGAGCTGATGCTAATAATGATAATGCTTTTTGTGTTGTAGAAAATCTCCATCTATGTCTTGTAAGAGCAGCTTTAGTTATATCTTCATATACATTATTGGCAACTAATGCTTCTGTGCTTCCATCAGTAAATGATGTAATAGGTTGGGCACCTATCATTACTAAAGCTCTTGCACATATGTCTATTTTTGTTATTGCCATAATTTTAAAAAAAACAACTCAGGGGGATTACTCCCCCTAAGTTTTAAGCGTTATGCTAATAATACAGTTGTAACTGTACTAGAAGATGAAGCTGATACCATTAAAATGTCAACTACGCCATTTGAACCTCCACTGTTAACAAAAATTATGTCACCAGCTTTAAGGTTAGCATAGTCAGCAAGAAAATAATCTGCATCATCTATTGTGCCAATTGCATCTCCGTCAGTGTAATACCAAAGAGAATTACTAGCACCCATCTGTGAAATTTTTTTCACAGGGTTATCAGTTGAGTAAGCCATGTTATTTATCTCCTATTTTATTATTACTCTGCACAAAGTTGAACTCTAGCAGCATCGCCATCGATTTCTACTGCACCTAAAGATAACATTGAAGTTATTAGGTGAGATACTTTCTCAGGAATGTAGTTAACTTCTGTTCTTACATCTGATCCAATTCCACAGCCAATAGCTGATTTATGGAAACATAATGTTTTTCTGTCAGAAGATGGTTTTGATAATCCAGAGTGTACGAAGAATAAGAATCCCATCCATCTCTTAGCAGTAATACCACCAGGGAACGGTAATTCATTAGGCCCAACGTATTCTACTCTAGAAAACTGATCTATTGATAATAGATCTGACCATTGTTTTGGCCCAACTACCCAGTATCTTTGACCATCATCAGGAACATCATTTCCATTGAAAATTTCCATCATGTTCTTTGCTTTGATCAAAGACATACCAGTTGCTGAACTGTTTACATTGTTTGCAATTGAAGTTGCAGAATCAAGTACATCGATAAGCACTTGGTCAGTTTTTCTACCAAGAGCATACGCTGCAGATGAAGCAACAACTTGTCTTTCGTCAATGTTTACCTTTAACTCGTCAAGTTTATCAACATAGTCAGCTGCATAGTAATCAGTTAAAGTAGCAGACACGTTTGTGTGAGCTAGATCCATTGCTACTACTTCAGCATGTCTTGCTTTAGTGTTAGCAGATCCTTTTGCTACTTTCTGAAACTTAACAGTTGATCCATTGACACCATTAACTGTTCTAACAAGGTTCTTTAATTTGCTTCCCATTCTTTGGTAAGCCATATGAACTTCTGCTTCGAACTGAGTAATAAAGGCATTGTTTATCGAACTTGCCATTGTTATGTCCTTTGTTGTTAAGTGTTAGTGTTTACCGATTATCTTTTTATGCAGAGGATTGTTATCCAATTAAGGGCAATCATTGAACTTAAAAAGGTCTTGGAATAGGAATATTATATATTAGTATGTATTAACAACGCACAATTATATCCATTTTTTGGGAATAGTAATCACTTCACCAAATTCAATTGTACCGTCTTTATCTTGAGAATATGTGCCAAATAAAGTTATAAAATCTTTATTATCTTTATAAATCCAGAAATCACCTGTTGTACACTTAGCTGGTTCTGCAGCATCCATTTGTGCTACAGATAACCAACCAGTTTGTGATACACAGTCTAGCCATTTTAATGGCTTTTTAAGTTTTTTAAAATTAAACTTTTTTACTGTTGTATGCTTTTTCATACAGCTCCGTTACTCGTCTTACATACGCAGGATCTCTCCTTGCACTGTCGTAATATCTAGGATCATTAAGCATTGACTTAAGATCATCCATAGTTGCAGCGACATCGACCTGAGTAGGTGCTGTAGGCATACTGCTATCTTTAGTAAGTTTCATAACTTCTTCAAGAGCTTTAACTCCATCAGCAGTAGAAGCAAAACCTGAAATAGAATTGTATGCATCTGGGCTAAGATGTTTTTTAGACCACATATTTGCAGCTTCAATTCTTTCCTTACCTGCATCTCCAAGTTTTTGTCTTTCAAGATCTGGGTTAGGAAGATTAGCTGTTGCATTTTGAACAAAAGCATTTACTCCAGCATCATATTGCTCTTGAGATAATCCTGCTTCTTTTGCAGTTTTACCCCACCATTGTACAATGGGCATATCTTCTGAAATAGTTACTTTAGTATTTTCATCCATTTCTGGAACATTAAGTTTATAACTTTCTGGTACTTTACTAAGTCTTTCATTTTCAAGATCAGTCCTAATTTGTTTTGTTAAATCTTCTGTTCTTGAACCTAGTTTAGATTCCAAAGAGTTATATGATGAAGCTAAGTTTTCAATATTAACTTCTTTTGTATCAGCGTTCCAAAACTTATCCTGAATGTAATCTGGTTTAGTTACCTCTGAAGGTGTTTCAGTGGCGATTGGTGCTGAAGATGCATTATCATCTGCCATCATTTTCTCCTTTTGTTATACGAGTTTTTATAATTCCAACAAGGAATCGCATACCTTCCAAGTGAAATAGTCTGTTGCTATCAATGTTTGGCCCAGCAACAGCTTCAATAGTAATAGATTGCAAATAGTTTAAAACTTTTTTACCTTCATCTCCTTTAAAGACGTTGGCAAAATGTTTATTTAAAATCAACTCATCTTCAGTTGATCTTGCATAACCATCTATACTATTTGTAACCTTGGGCTTCTCTTTCTCTAGGTCTTTCCAAGACATATCATGCTCCTGGTGGAGCTTCACCCTCCTCTGGTGCAGTTTGCATTTGTTGTAAACGGTCAACTAATTCTTTTTGTTCTTGTTCATCTCTGATTAGCTTCTCTGGTAAGTTCATTTTATTAGCAATGTATTTTGCAGTTTCATTTTGATCCACAATTAAATTAATCATTTGTGGGCCAAATGTTCCTGCAATAATTTCATTGAATCTAGTTACATCAGCAACATCTTGTAAATGTTGTGCTTGTGCTAGAGGTGAACGAGGAGCTACTTTGACTTCCCTACCGTTTATTTTAGGGATCTCTATTCTACCCTGTTTGGATAAAATTCTAATAATTCTTTTTAACAATGGAGTTATTAATTCAGATTGTAGTCTACCAAAAGAAGAACCTATTTGTCTTGATAGATCTGCCATTCTTTCAGAAACTTCGGTAGCAGTCATAGGTGTTCCTTCAGGTCTACCTAATGCTTCCATGTATAATGCTTTTTTAATATTCTGACGCATATCATTTAATACTAATTGAGCTACATCAAAATTAGATGCTGATTGAATAGGTAATAAACCTCTAGAACCTGGAGC
>VTLG01000049.1_pt1 | contig 39592 bp, 63 predicted proteins | sample 4694571 | NCBI WGS metagenome assembly VTLG01 (sample SAMN12604809, study PRJNA352737) | marine metagenome | biome: ENVO:00000447; feature: ENVO:00000209|ENVO:00000569|ENVO:01000036; material: ENVO:00002151; isolation source: viral sequences binned using virsorter ... | reverse complement strand
GCAGCAGATTATGCTGACCTTGCGAAGAGTCACGGGTTTCAACCGACACAAAAGTTGAAGGTGGAACCTATGACTCTGAAAGCGTTAGTCCGTGAGCGTATTGAGGCAGGTAAAGAAATGCCAACGGAAATTTTCAATGTTTTCATTGGAAATAAAACTACAATAAAAAGGAAACAATAACTATGAACCAAGTAGCAACAAAAAAAGAAGGAGCATTAGCAGCAAATATTTTTGAAGCTGATGCTAATAAAGGTGCTCAAAACATTTCGCAAGAAGATCTTGCGTTACCTTTCTTAAAAGTTTTGGGACAACTATCGCCTGAGGTAAATAAAACTCATGGTAAATATGTTGAGGGCGCAGAACCTGGCAAGATAATTAATACAGTTTCAAATGAACTGTATGAATCTATCGATGTATTACCCGTCTTTTACAAAAGACAATACATAGAGTGGCAGGATCGTGGAACTAGCACTGGTGCTCCAGTTGCAATTCACGAGGCAGACAGTGATATTGTGAGTACAACTACTCGTGATAAATCTTTCAAAGATAGATTACCAAATGGTAACTATTTAGAAAACACTGCCAATCACTTTGTGATATTGTTAGGTAAAAGTCCAACAACAGCTTTGATATCTATGAAAGCTACTCAATTAAAAGTGAGTAGAAAATGGAACTCAATGATGATGGGCATTAAGATGCAGGGTAAAAACGGATTATTTACACCGCCAACATATAGCCACATTTATAATCTAAAGACGGTTCAAATGTCTAATGACAAAGGAACTTGGTTTGGATGGGATGTAGCTAAAGTTGGTCCTGTTACTGACAAATCAATCTATGACATCGCTAAAACTTTTGCTGAAAGAGTAGGCAAAGGTGAAGTTCAAGCGAAACATGGATCAGAGGAAATAAGTAGTACACCATACTAATCGAATCCTAGGTAATGGGCGGGAAAGCGAGAGTGGACTCGCCCATTTTGAAAATTATGTCGGCTATAACAAGTAGAATAGAAAGATTTAAAAATATATTTGAAGGATTAGAACGCGCTCATGGTGTCACTAAAATTGGCAATAATAATGGGAATGGCGAAAAAATAAAAGGACAATCCTTTGTCAAAAGAGAACCGGTAACCGAAGAGCTATGGTTATCTCACTTACAAGGCACTGATAGTTTAGGTGTTATTCCAATTAATGATAATAATAAATGTAAATGGGGATGCATAGATATAGATTCTTATGCAGGTTTTGATCACAAAAAATTAATTCAAAAAATTAAACTATTAGAATTACCATTAGTAGTCTTTAGATCTAAATCTGGAGGAGCTCATGTATTTTTATTTGCAGAAAATTATATTGAAGCAAAAGTAATGAGAGACAAGCTAACACAAATTAAAGCTGTGTTAGGTTATGGGGGATCAGAAGTATTTCCAAAACAAACAGAATTAAAATCAAAAGATGATACCGGAAACTTTTTAAACTTACCTTACTTTAACGGCGACGACACAACAAGATATGCATTTAAAGAAGATGGTACAGCAGCAGATATAGAAGAATTTTATGAGATCTATGAAAACAAAAAACAACTAGATGTTGGTCTCATAAAAGTACAGAGGCCCCAATCAGAATTTTCTGATGGGCCTCCGTGCATTGAAATGTTAGCACAAAATAAAATTGGAGAAGGTGGAAGAAACAATGCATTATTTCATTATGGAGTATATGCAAAACAGAAATGGCCGAGTGAGTGGAAAAGTAGAATTACAATGTTTAATGTTCAAGCAATGGAAAAACCATTATCTGATTCAGAAACAGATATTATTAAAAATCAACATGATAAAAAAGATTGGGGCTATAAATGCAATGATGAACCAATGTGTAGTATGTGTGATAAAAACTTATGTAGGACACGTAAGTTTGGGATAGGAAAGGAGATAATGTTTCCTAAATTAACGGATCTCCAGGTAATAGATTTAGAAGATCCTTACTATTACCTGAACGTAGATGGAGAAAGATTATACTTAGAAAATGTTAAATACCTACGACAACAAAGTTTATTCCAAGAAGCCTGCATGAAACAATTAAGATTTAGACCACCAACTCTTAAAGAAAAAGATTGGGTGTTAATTACAAATCAATTATTAAATGAAGCAGAAGTCACTGAACCTGCAGAAGGAATGAGAACAGAAGATCAGTTACAAAATCATTTAGAAGAATTTTGTTTAAATAGATTATCATCAACTGAGAAGAGTGATCTACCAAAAGGTGGAGTATGGACTAACAATGGTTATCATCATTTTGTTTATGACAGATTTTATAATCAACATTTAATGCGAAGAAGATGGGACTTAGGTTATTCTAGAACGGGGCAAATGTTGAAAGAAAAATGTAATTGCGAAAATAAAAGAATAGGAAAAGAAAAAATATCAGTCTTTGTTGTAAAAGAATTTGATAAAAAAACAGATAACTATCAACAAAAAAAATTAAAAGAAGAAGCACCTTATTAATGAAAACGATAGTATTAGGACCACCGGGAACGGGGAAAACCACAACTTTATTAAATAAAGTAGATGAATATTTAAAAAAAACTGATCCAGATAAAGTAGGTTACTTTGCGTTTACTAAAAAAGCAGCCAATGAGGCTAAAGACAGAGCTATTAAAAAATTTAATTTAACAGAAGATGATTTACCTTATTTTAGAACTCTCCATTCCTTAGGTTTTAGAAAACTAGGCTATAAAAAAGAAGATGTAATGCAGCCTTCACACTATAGGGATCTTGGAAAAAAATTAGGTTTTCCGGTAAACTATGCAAAGTATGAAGAAAACTATGGAGGACTTTTTACATCTGATAGTGAGTATCTAAGAATAATTAATTTAGCAAAACTCAGAAACATTACACCAGAACAACAATATGATTTAGGAGAACATAATCAAGATTTAGAAAGAGATAAACTTATTATCATAGCGAATGAAATTAAACGCTATAAAAAAGAACATGTATTAAAAGATTATAATGACATGATATTAGAATTTATCAAGTCTGATAAATCTCCAAAATTTGATGTTGTGTTTATTGATGAAGCTCAAGATTTATCACTAATGCAATGGGATATGGCAAAAAGCATTTGGAATAAAACCGAAGATTCTTTTATTGCAGGGGATGATGACCAAGCAATATTTAGATGGGCTGGTGCTGATGTAGATTCTTTTATAGCACAAAAAGGTTTGATGATGCCACTAACTCAATCACATAGAATACCGGCTAAGGTTCATAACATAGCTATGAACATTATTAACAGAGTTAAAAATAGAATAGATAAAACATGGAAACCAAAAACTCATGAGGGTTCTTTGTCCAGGTATTATGATTTTGAACACATAGAAATGTCATCTGGAGAGTGGTTAGTTTTAGCGAGAACAAAATATATGTTAAATGAACTTGAAGATATTTTATATCGAAAGGGACTGTACTATAAAAATAAATTTAAAAGAACTAAAGAAGAAGGACTTCACATTGCAGTTGTGGATTGGGAAAGATTAAGAAAAGGACAATCTTTAAACTATGCTCAATTAGAAAGAATCTATGGATATATGACAGATTCTCACACAGATAAATTAAAATTAAAGTCAATGACTAAAGAAAGTTTATATGATTTAGCTGTATTAAAAAAAGATTATGGATTGAAAACAGATAAAGTTTGGTTCGAAGCGTTTGATGATGCTTCGAATAGAGATAAAAGTTATTTAAGAAAGATGAGAAAAAATGGAGAAAAATTAAGTGAACCTCCACGAATTACATTATCTACTATTCATGGAGCTAAAGGTGGAGAAGCACAAAACGTAGTGCTCCTTACTGATCTAAGTCATAACACTGTAAAAGCATATGAAAAAAATCCAGATGATGAGAATAGATTGTTCTATGTTGGTGCAACAAGGACCAAGGAACATTTACATATTATAGAACCGAAACAAAAATATAAAGGGTTTGAGATATGAGCGATAAAATATATAAAAAACAGGTAGGCGGCGACCACTATAAGTCTATGGTTATTCAGCCATCAGAATTTATTAACAGAAATAATATTCCGTTTGCAGAGGGGAATGCAATAAAATATTTATGTCGTCACAAACAGAAAAATCAAAAAGAAGATTTGTTAAAAGCAAAACATTATATTGACATGGCGATCGATAGAGACTATCCTGAAGAAGTGAAAGAGATAAAAAAAGAAAATAAAAATTCTTGGGGTATCATTAAATGATACAGGTTCCTTTATTCAAAGCTCAAACTGAATGGGTTCCACCACAAGATTTTCCAGATTTATCTAAACACGATGAAATTGCAATAGACTTAGAGACTAAAGATCCAGATTTAATAAAAATGGGTTCGGGTTCTATATCTAAAAACGGAGACATTACCGGTATTGCTGTTGCAGTAAAAGATTGGTCTGGATATTATCCAATTGCTCACGAAGGTGGTGGTAATATGGATCGTAAAAAAGTTTTAAAATGGTTTCAAGGAGTATTAAATACTCCAGCTACAAAAATATTTCACAATGCAATGTATGATGTATGTTGGATTAAATCTATTGGTCTTAAAATAAATGGAAAGATAGTAGATACTATGATTGCTGCAGCAATTGTTGATGAAAATCAAATGCGTTATGACTTAAACAATTGTAGCCGTAGATATATTGGACAAGGTAAAGATGAAGCAGCCTTATATCAAGCTGCAAAAGATTGGGGAATAGATGCTAAAGCTGAAATGTATAAGCTTCCTGCTATGTATGTAGGTTCTTATGCAGAAAAAGATGCAGAACTAACTTACGAACTTTGGCAAGAACTTAAGAAAGAAATTTTACACCAAGATATAAGATCTATTTTTGATTTAGAGACTGAACTTTTTCCTTGCCTCGTTGACATGCGATTTTTAGGAGTTCGTGTAGACGTTGAAGCCGCTCACAAATTAAAAGAAGAGTTAATTGAAGAAGAAAAAGAATTATTACAAAAAGTAAAAAAAGAAAGTGGAGTAGACACTCAAATATGGGCGGCAAGGAGTATTGCGCAAGTTTTTCAAAAACTTGACCTACCTTATGACACAACCGAAAAAACAAATTCTCCATCTTTTACAAAAAACTTTTTACAGAATCACCCCCACCCACTGGTGAAACTAATAGCCCGCGCTCGTGAAATAAACAAAGCGCATACCACATTTATTGATACCATAATAAAACATAATCACAAAGGAAGAATACATGCAGAAATTAATCAATTACGAGGAGATAATGGAGGAACAGTAACCGGAAGATTTAGTTATTCTAACCCGAACCTTCAGCAAATTCCTGCACGTAACAAGGAACTTGGACCACGGATTAGATCTTTATTCATACCGGAAAAAGGATGTAAATGGGGTGTGTTTGATTATTCTCAACAAGAACCTAGATTGGTAGTACATTATGCAGCTTTACAAAATCTCTATGGCGTGGACGAAGTATTGGAAGCCTATAAAAAAGGCGATGCCGATTTCCATACTATCGTGGCAGACATGGCAGAGATACCTAGAACTCAGGCCAAGACTATAAATCTTGGTCTGTTCTATGGTATGGGAAAAAATAAATTACAAGCAGAGTTAGGAGTTAGTAAAGAAAAATCAGATAATTTATTTAGACAGTATCACAACAAAGTTCCATTTGTAAAACAATTGATGGACAATGTTATGCAACGTGCGCAAAACGCTGGTAAAGTTAGAACTTTACTTGGAAGACTTTGTAGGTTTCATCTATGGGAACCCAATCAGTTCGGTATTCATAAAGCATTACCTCATGAACAGGCAATCCAGGAACACGGACCAGGGATTAAAAGAGCTTACACCTATAAAGCATTAAATAGATTAATACAAGGATCAGCAGCTGACATGACAAAGAAAGCTATGATAGATTTACATAAAGAAGGTATTACACCACACATACAAGTTCATGATGAATTAGATATATCTGTCGACGGTAACGCAGATAAAATAAAAGAGATAATGGAAGCTACTGTTGAATTAGAAATACCTAACAAAGTAGACTATGAATCGGGACCCAACTGGGGAAATATAAAATGATTGTTGTAGCTAATGATGGCACACAAGAAGAAGCTGTTATTATGTTTGGAGGAGCTTTAGGAGATCACGTTTGTGTTTCCGGTGCTTTAAATCAATATTATAAAGAAAAGAAAAAAAGACTCTATATGATATCCAATAGACCTACCTTATTTTTAGGTCAGGATTATTGCAAAGCTTCTATAGATATAAACTATATAGGAGCAAACAGTTCAGCAGATCATTCCAATTTATTTAGACAATTTAAAAAAATTTATTCTTTGTTTTGGCAAAATGAAAATCATTTAAAAGGAAATACTACTCTTGTAGAAAATTATTGTGAACAATTAGGAATAAAAAAAGTTAAATATCCTTTTTTAAAATTAAAAAAAGAAGAACTAAATAATTTTAATATCACGAATAAGCCCTATATTTTGGTCTCTTTTAAAGGAAAAGAACCTGAAGAAATTATTTTTGGGAGAAATAAATATTTAACCTATAATCAAAATCTAGAAATAATTTTAAAATTAAAAAAAGACCTTCCCGATTATGAAATTATAGACATAGCCGACATACAAACAAATAATTTTAAAGATTTAATTTTAGTTGTGGCAAAATGTAAAACTTTTTTATCGGTAGATACAGCTCTTCAGCACTTGGCTGCTAATGATTTTCAAAGAAAAAGAGGAGTAGTTTTATGGAATAATGAGGCTAATGTAGATATATATGGTTATGATTATAATATCAATTTAGTGAATAATTTTGTACATCCATTTGACAATTATGATATAATTTTAAAACAACTATTAAATATTTTATAGGAGGGAACTATGGTAAAAAAATACATAGATAAATTAATGATCTGGCAATTACACAACAGAAGAGAAATTGTTTGTTTTGTAGTTGGTTTGATTATTGGTGCAATCATATTATAATGAACTATGTCCTACTTGAATGCGAACATACCTGTGACGTATGCACAGATCAGGAGAGAATATCTCTATGATCTTAAAAAGCATTTTGGTGAGGCTGAAGACTGTATTATATTTGGGTTGGCGTCTATTACAGGACGTCCTATCCTCTTTCATGCTATTATGGAGAACGGTGCTGTATTCTATCGTCTCCCTATTTCGGCCTTCATTCAAAGAGGATTCGATGTCAAAGAAATTCCTAGGATGCGACTGGACGAGTTGGAGCTTTGGAATTGTTTTAGTTATTATCCTGCTGTTACTTCTTATGATATCTTAGATGGACAGTGCGGCAAATATTTTGGTAAAGATAAAAAATTACATCCAGGAAAATATTTATTTACTGTTGACTGGGCACATCCAGAGAGTAATATAGTAGACACAGATCATTCTGAAATTTCGCACGAACATAAGTGCGCACACATACTTGCGTTAGATGACGGCAACTATGCGGCACAGCCAAACAATCGTATACTCTGGGACATACCATCATTTACAGTCAAGAATGAAATTCCTGATTGGAAAGTACAAACAAGTGATTGGAATGTAGAGGATACCGGTAAGTGGAAAACGGAAGATACCGATAAATTCTTTTATAACATTGAGGAAAAAAAAGATGGCTAAATGTAAAAGATGTTACCACGATTGTCACTGCGATGGAGAGCTGCATGCAGATGAGTATGGAACTTGTGCATGTGATAATTGCACATGTAAAAGAACTTATGATAAAAAACAAGATCATGCAAATGACATGACTTTTGAAAACGAAAAATGAATTTAGTTGATTTATTAAAAAAAAATATTGTTATGGTGCCTATCGTGGCATCATTAGTTGTGGGAACATTCACAGGGGTAAGATATATTGTAAATCTTACAGACACTATTAATTCTAATGAACAAAGATTAACAAACATAGAAAGAGATTTAAATCAATTAACAAAAAATATTAACGATATAAATACAAGATTATCTTCTGCAGAAGCTACATGGCAAATGGCAGAAAATTTATATAGACAATTAGCAGATCAAGTCAGAGAACATGACTATGATATTAAAGATTTAAATAGGTAGTTATGTATGGAGGGCGCCAGGATGGATTACAGATTTACAGCAATATTAATTATAATGTTATGTGCATTAGCTTTCTTTGCAGAACCTGCGTATCCTCGAAATGAGTATCTCAATGACGGTACTAATACTTGCAGTACTGGCTCTTTTGACATATCGGTCGAACAAAGGGATTACGAAAGTAGGTATAGACACTATGATCCTACTAACAATTATAATAGTCCTAGTGATGATCAATCAATAAGGTTTACTTGGAGAAAATATTTAGGTTCTGCCTGTACAGAAGAATTTAGAAAAGTTCAAACAGAAAATGTTCAATTAAAACAACAATTAGAACTTATGAAAATGTGTGGAAAAGTTAACAATAATCCCACTATTCAAAGCAATGAAAACTTCGCATTGCTAGTTTCAAAGTGTTCTGGTATAATCATACCGGAAAATAAGAAGCCCGAAGGCAGCCATTGGGACGACCTTAAAGATAATTATAAAAAAGAAAATCCTGATATTAAGTTAATGGGCGATAAGTTTATAGGACCAAAACAATGATGGAAAAAGTTTTAACTTTATTAGTGGGACTCCTAATTGCATTAGGAGGATGGTCTTTATCTAGAACATTTGAATTATCTACAAGTCAAGCAGTACTTTTAAATCAGGTTGATCAATTAGAATTTAGAGTACAGATGTTAGATGAGAAGATGGATAAGATGATGGACTCTGATGAAGAGATTATGGAACAACACGAACAATTATTTAAAAAATTAGAACAAGGCAACACAGGATATAGTTATAATTAATGAATAAACCTTTAAAAATTTCTGAAGAAGCAGCTGTGCAAATGCCGATGAAGACGGTAGCCTCATTGATCGCGATGGTTGCGATTGGAACCTGGGCTTACTTCGGTATCATTGAGAAGCAAAACAAAATTTCTACAACACTAGAACTAATGGAAAAAGATTTAACTGAGAATACAGAGTTTAGAATCAAATGGCCGCGGGGTCAACTTGGTTCGCTTCCTGCAGATTCCGAGCAATTTATGATGATCGAGGATCTTTATAAGACCGTAGATAAATTAAACATACATATTGAATCTATGGCTTTGAATAAAGTAAACATAGAATTTTTAAGAAAACAAATGGATAAAGTTTTAGAAGACATTGAAGAATTAAAAGACAAAGCTAGAGATATGCATTATAAAAACGGAAATGGAGGTCATCAATGATAGAGTCGGTGGTGGCCCTTCTTATGTTCGTAGGGGCAGAAATTAAGGAGCATAGAATACAGCCAGATGGAATGGCCCAATGTTTACGTGGTAAGCGCCACGCGGAAAGACAGTACACTCCAAATATAACTTATAAATGTATTAAGAGTAAAGCTGAAACCGAAATATACATGGGTGAAAAGTCTATTAAAAAGTTAATCCTTGAATAAAAAAGCATACGCATTTTTCCTTAAAAAAAACAGGCCGAGAAATCACATAGCTCAAGATTTAAGTGATGGACGTTATCATCAACGTGTGGTAAAGAATAAGAAAAAATATAATAGAAAAAATGACTCACGACAAAGGACCTTTTGGGAAAGCATTTGATGTAGCAGCTCAAGTTGTAAATGGATGTTGCCCCATATGTACTCAAGAAAGTATATTTATATCTCTTTATAAAACTATTTTTAGATGCACTACATGTGGTGCGGATATTGAACAGAAAATAAATGGAAAAATAAGTTACATGCCCCATATTACTAAAAAAGATGAGATTACTATAAGACACTTTAATGAGTAAGAAATCATTATTTGGTAAGATTACTAAACCTCTACGAGAAAAACCTAGAAAACGTCCCGGAAGGCATAAAAAGCGCTTAAATAAAAGCGAAAAAAGACAGCAGAAAAAAAGAAGAAAAGGTAAAAAAAGATAGTTGACAATTATCCCTAGATATCCTATATATAAATAAACGAAAGGATATATGAAGTATAAATTTACATTAACAGACGCTGATGGAAAATCAGAAATTATAGAAAATATGAGTTGGAAGAAAGCTTTCAAAAGTATTATTGTTAAAGATAGTAAATGGAGCGGCTGGGTTTCTTACATAAATAAAAAAGATAACCCTCAAACGAAAGTTATAGAAAATGGCAAAGTCAAAAGAGAGAACTATTAGTTTAACGGTCAATAATATTACTCCTAAACAATGGACTAATTTGGTTATTGAGTTAAATTTAGTAGCAGATGCGTGGAAATCTTATGGGCCTCAAATTAAATTAAAAACCCGTAATTTAGAACGTATTATTAAATGGGGAAGAAGTAAAAATGAAAATGTTGGAAAAAATAGACGAAGCAGCCAAAAAATGGAATCAAACGAAGAATTTCCATTATGAAAAAGAATGGTATAGACTTATAAAGGAGTGGGCTGATGGACATGATAATTCTAACAGACGGAATGTATCATCTCGTTCCAGTAACAAAAGAGATACTGGAATCTATAAAGTTATTTGATGATACAGTCATGTATGCTGACTTGTGTGAGATATTAAGAATTAAACTAAGCACCTATGCTGATTACCCTATTAATCGTCATATAATGAATGATGGTAGTGGTGATTTTTTTGGGTGTATATGGAGATAGAATTTATAAGACCGTTAGTAGGCGTCCAAGTTCTGCAGTAACTGCGTTCCTCTGTACGTTCGCGATGATGGGCAACCTAGCAACGAAAGCGGCGCCTTCTACGTTAGTACGTGCACGGAAAGCGTAGGGGCCGAATGAATTATACCTATTCTAACGAGAGAAGTGTAGAATAGGCTATTGTGGTGAGAAGATTCTCTCTACCATAATTCTGCCATATTGTCAATTAAGTATCTATTTTTGGTTTAGGTTGAGGTAAAATTTCTTCCGGTGGAGGAAAATATGCAGTGCATCCAAACTTTACGTAAAATTGATTTAAATTTACTTTTTCTCTTCCTATCTCTTCTATCTTGTCAATAGATTTATAATACCCATCCAGCATACAATCATATCCATCATCATAAATATAATCAAATGTATGGGGCGGTGTACATGTACTATTTAAAGCCGAGCATAATACAATAGTTAATATAAATTTCATCTTGACAAATCCTATTTCAATCCTATATATTGCTCAGAAATAAAAGAAAGGAACTATGACTGATATAACAAAATATAGAAATGTTTCGTTAACACATGAAACATACAAGACTTTAATATCATTGTCTAAAGTTTTATTGCCAGATGCAAAACTTTCTATAAGCAAAACTGTAGAATGTTTAGCAAATGAAAAAGCAAAAAAACTTAATGGTAAAATAAAGGATCAAAAATGATAACCATTTGTCATTATTGTAATGGAAATGGTTATGTTAAAATAAAGGATGAAAATGAGGAAAGTAATATTCATCAATGTTGGAAGTGTAAGTCAGAGGGTGAAATCAAGCATCAAGATAATAATGCTTATTGGAATTATACCCCTTCTGATAAATTGTAGTCGCATGGAATATGATATAAATCCATGGACCACTGTAATGAAAGAGGTAATTACATATGGCAACTCAAAGTGATATAGCATACATAGCTGGTCTCTTTGATGGCGAAGGTAGTATCTATTTTGCAAAACGACCGGAGAAAAAAAAGAAACATAAAGGCAAAGGTTATCGCATTTCTAACTCACAACGTATTAGCATGGAGATAAGTATGACAGATAAATATGTTCTTGCTTGGGTTCATGAAGTATTAGGTGTTGGAACATTAGTTAAAAAACCTAGAAAAGGTTTGCGTAAAGATGGTACAAAATATTTAATGCAATACAAATGGAGATGTACATTTAGAGATGCTTATTATGTGTGTAGATTATTATGGCCTTATGCTCATACTAAACTACATAAAATAGAACAGATTATAGATCATTATTCACCAGACTATGTGTTTAATGATAAAGTAGTAAGTCTACAGCAATATAAGGAGGCGATGAGTTTAGAATGACAAAAGAAAAACAAAATAATATAAAAAATCCAAATACAGTTCAGTATGCGGTATTTCAATGGGGACCTTGTGTAATGCATATAAAAATTTCAGAAGATTTTCATAAAGAATTAATGGAAGAAGCTACAGCAAGTAGAAAAAAAGAAATGGATTTTAGAGACAAATTAGCAGGTATTATAAAAGAAGAATATAATTTTATTAATAAGGAAAGATTTGTTCCATGGATATCTCAGTGTCTAGGACTTTATGATGAAGCATGGCAAAAATTTAGAAACGTTAAATATAAACCCGAAGACAGGCCTCAATATTTATTATCTGCAATGTGGGTAAACTATATGAAAAAGAATGAATTTAATCCACCTCACGATCATGGTGATGATTTATCTTTTGTAATATTTTTAGATGTACCGGAAAAACTTCAGAAAGAACAAAAAGAATTTATTGGTAACTCTGGTGGCCCCGGTTCTTTAGGATTCTTATATGGAGAAGGGAATAGACAAGCTATAACTTATCAAGCTATTAAACCAAAAAACAGAGACATGTTTATCTTTCCTGCATGGGTTAAACATTATGTGGCGCCATTTTATTCAGATGTAACTAGAATTTCAGTTGCTGGAAATGTTTCCAATGCTATAAAATTAAACAAGATGCAACAATTTAATAAACAAAAATTTGTTCATTCAGATGATAAAGGAAAATACGCAGTTAAGTATAAAAAATAATGGACCCTCGAGATAAAATATTTTTTATGATCTTTAGTAGTTTAACAGTTCTAATATGTTTAAGTTTATTTGTACTGGTGTTTATACTATGATAATTCTAGATAGAATCGCGTTTAACATTGGATGCGCGTATGGTTACATAAAAATCCGATGCCAATTAATAAAGGAGAATATAATATGTCAATTAATAAAGATAAAAAACCGAGACTAAGTGAAAGAGGACAAGCAAAATATTTTATAGAAGCTGCAGAATCTACTCCAGCTGATCAGGTATACAGAGAAATAGCTAAGAATTCCTTAGAAGCCTGTGAAAAAATGAAAAAAATAAACCCTAATTTTAAAGGGGAAGTTAGAGTAGGAGAGTATCCAACCTTTCCAAATAAATTAACTATTGTTGATAATGGAATTGGAATGCCTAAAGATAAAATTTCAGATTTAATTATTAATCTAAGTGAAACTGAAGAACAATCAGAACATGGTAACAAGGGAGTTGGAACTAAAATTTCTGGTTTTGCTAATAACAAAGACGGAATGATTTATTCTTCTAAAAGATATGGAGAAGACGAAGGGAGTAGATGTCGAGTTTACTTTAATGATAATGATTTGTTTGCAGTGCAATACAGTGAAGAAGACAACAGCTGTACTATTCCATTAGAAAAAGACGAACTGCCAGATCTTATTCAAGAACATGGAAACGGAACAAGCTTAACTTTGTGTGGTAATAGTGCTGAAGAAAATACTTTAAACCCACCGGAAAACTATGAAGAAGGATCTTTGTTAAGACAAGCAAGACTAGGTATTTACTGGTTGAAAGCTTATTACAATACTAAATTTTTTAGGATTCCAGACTTTATTAAATTTATGGTGGAAGTTAAAAGAGAGAGTCGTATTAATTATGAAAGAGTGTATGGTCATAAATATTGGTTAGATCATTTCGCTCAAACATCAGGAACTCTTGAACATGACTCAGCCAGTATTTATTGGTGGATCCTAAACGATGACAAAGGGAAAAGAATCTCTGCGAATGACTGTGTAGTTAATGGTCAACTTGGATTTATTAATAATGATGAAATGATAGAACTTGATTTCGATTGGAAAGGAAGAAAGAATCCTCTTCGATATTGGGGACTACCTTTTTCTTGTGGTGATGTGGTAATTCTTATTGAACCTAAAGGATTCAAACAAGATCAATACAGAACTGACCTTAGAAAAAATAGATCTTCTCTTAAAAATTTTAAATCTATTTGGAAAGATTTCTTTATGGAAAACATGCCTCATCAAATCAGAGAGTATGAAGCTAGTTTAGCTAAAAGGCATTCTGAAAAGATGGCTGATGATAATATCTTTCAAAAAGAAATTAACAAATGGTTAAAAGACATGAACTTCATTCAAGATTTAGGTGATGTGACTGCTCAAAAACTTCCTTTAATGGGACATATAACTACAACCAAAGGAAACTATGAAGGAGATTTTAATGGAGGAGGTGAGAGTGTTGAGCCCGGAAAAAAACCTAGGTCTAATTTTGGAAAAAATCTTTTATACGCAGGTCTAAAGGATAAAAAATCTAAAAACAAATCACTAGAAGGCAAGCTTAATGCAATGCCGGAAGTTATTATTAGAAAAGATAAAGATAGTGATGAAGAATGGGTGTCTTATGATTATGATAAAAACATAGCTTATCTTAATGATAAATGCCGAATGATTAATTACTATGCCAAAGAAGCTCATAAACAAAATAAAAATTTTAATTTTGAGAGTCATAGGGTTAATACTATAATTGTTTTAAGAAAGGTTTTATCAACTCACATAGCTTTGACACGATTTGGTAGTAACAATTTATCAGAAGAAGAAAAAAGAGATCTCTTACAGAATGATAAATGTTTATCTGTAGCAATTCTTAATCCATTTCTAATTGTAAAAGAAATTGTCTTAATGTCTAAGCACTTAAGACAACAACTAGCTGAAGTAATGAAACATAAATCAGATGAGTCTTATGCTCCTAATTTATTTAATGGTATTAATTAATGAGTGTAGTTAAAATTTTTAGTGATATAGTTTTAAAACATAATATTATTAATTCCACACTTGATAAAAAAATACTTCAAGTTTTAAAAAGAGAAGAACAAAAGAAAGAAAAAATAGTAAAATCAAATAGAGGTGGTTTTCACAGTCCATACATTAAAGATAAAAAAATTTATCAAATTTTATTAAAAACTTCGGGAGATTTAATTTCTAGTTGTTTACCCTTTAAAAGTAAAACAAATGTTTCTATTAATAATTTATGGATTATGAAAAATAAAAAAAATGATTGGAATGTTCCTCATACACATCCTTATTCTAATTTTTCTGGAATTTATTATGTTGAGGTACCTAAAAAAGGTGGAGAGTTATTTTTTATTAAGAATGATATAGCGTGTGGTTTTAGTAATAATTATAATTTTATGGAAGATCAAAGCACACATGATATTTATTCGATTAAACCGGAAAAAGGTATGTTGATTTTATTTCCATCTTATTTATTACATATGGTAGCGCCCCATAGTGAAAATGTGGATAGGGTTTCCGTATCTTTTAATATAAATTTAAGACATGCCAACTAAAAAAGGATTTAAATGGGATGGTAAAACTAGAATAAGCACCGAACTTTATCGAAAAAATTTTGATGAAATTTTTAAAAAGAAAAAACAACAAGCAGACATACAATCTGACAATATTGAAATGTCTCAACTAGAAAAGGAGAATAAACAAAATGTTAAAAAATAAAAATTACTTATCACCTACTTTTATTGATGTATATCAAATTGAAGATCTTAAATTATGTGATGATTTAATTAAATATTATAAGTCCCATAAAAAAGAATATGGCATGAAAGGTTTAGTAGGAGCTAATGGAGTTTTAAATAAAAAAGCTAAAGATTCAACTGATGTATTTTTCTTTAATCAGTCTCAAGATAAAACTATAAAAAAATTTTTTAAAATTTTAACTGCCTGTCTAGAAGATTATATGAAAAAATATCAAATACAAAATCCTTTATTCACGGATACTAATAATAAACTTCAATACTACGCACCAGGAGGTGGATATCCAGAGGCGCATTATGAAAGAAACGTAAAATCTGCAGTTAAAAGACAACTGGTGTACATGTTATATTTAAATACAGTTAAAGATAAAGGAGGAACAGAATTTATATTTCAAAATGTAGTGACTCCAGCTATCAAAGGTAATTTACTTATTTGGCCAGCTGAGTTTACTCATCTACATCGAGGAATTATTTCTCCTACTGAGAAAAAGTATATAGCGACAGGATGGTTTGAAATAGTAGGTTAGTATCATGAAAAAAAGTAATAAATTCAACTATATCCAAGGAAAACAGATCACGGACCAAGGATCACGGATCTACGATATAAATGGTTCTAGACTTCCATCGGTGACTACTATATTAGGCAAAACCAAAAATCAACAATTCTTAAAAGACTGGAAAGCGAAAGTCGGTGAAGCAGAAGCAGAACGAATCAAAAATTTATCTTCTAAGCGGGGGACAAGTATGCACAAATTCTTGGAGACTCATATCACAGGAGTTGGCTACGATGATCTTACAGGGCTCGGACAAGAGGCGAAAGCCATGGCCCAAAAAATTATTGACGAAGGTTTACTCCCTGTTGAAGAATACTACGGCTCTGAAGTTACATTATATTATCCTGGCCTTTATGCTGGGAGCACTGATCTCGTATGTAATCACAACGGCATAGATACTATTGTAGACTTTAAACAAGCTAACAGACCTAAAAGAATTGAATGGATTGGGGATTATTTTTTACAAATCGCCGCGTATTGTATGGCACATGATCATGTTTATCAATCAGAAATTAAACAAGGTATCATTATGGTTTGTACTCCTGATTTATATTATCAGGAATTTAAATTTCAAGACGCTGACTTACGTTCATGGAAACATAAATTTTTAAAAAGATTAGATATGTATCATGAATTAAAGTTTGATGAGAAAGAACAAGTAAATATTACTCAAGGTGATATGCAACAATTAATAAAGGAGATGAAAGATGGAAGCAACAACTAAGGGTGGTGAGTCTAAGGAACAAGTAAAGGAGTTAAGTTTCTCAATGTATCATTGGGGACCTCTTTTATTTAAAACAAAAGTTAAGAAAGAAGATTTAGAAGCTTTAAAAATAATTTGTAAAGAATCAACAGAGAATTGGAGTGAGAATCTAGCGGGTATTATAGATGATGAAATGAAAATTGATTCCGGTAAGTATACTAAAATCATTACACCTTATTTAAAAGCTTATAAGCAAGCATACTTTAATTGGTATGGCTTAGAATTAAAAGCTGTTGAAATAACGGCTGCATGGGTAAACTATATGAAATCAGGAGAATCTAACCCACCTCATATTCATCACAACTGTCATTTGTCTAGTACTCTTATTACAGAAATGCCTGATGAAATTAGACAAGAGCAGAAGGACTGGAAGGGAACCGGTGAAGGACCAGCGGCTTTAAGTTTCTTTATGGGTAATCCACAAAACTTTCATACCAACTCATTTGCGTTTCAAGCAGAACCTGGAGACTTTTTTATATTTCCATGGAACTTAACTCATTCAGTATCTACTTTTAAATCAAATGTTGTCCGGTCATCTGTAGCGGCTAACTTTATGATAAAAGATAATAATATTTTTGAAAAGAAGAAGGAAAATGGAAAAGATAAAGCCTAAAGTATATATTGCCATGCCTTGTTATGACACTATGAGGGTAGAGACTTGTGTTAGTATTTTAAATACTTACGCAGTGCTCGCTAAGGCAGGTATCACTTGTACTTTTAAATCTGTTAAATCTTCTCTTATTACTCATGCGAGGAATTTATTAACTGCAGGATTCATGGCATCTGAATATGATTATATGTTGTGTGTTGATGCTGATGTAGAGTTTGAACCAACAGCTGTTCTTAGAATGTTAGTACCGGAAAAGGATATAGTGGTAACTCCTTATAGATTAAAAGAGAATCCATTACAGACTAGATATCCGGTTGAACATTTAGATCCTGATAATATAAAAATTCTTCCTTTTGATTTGGTTGAATTAAAGGCTGCTCCAGCTGGGCTTATGCTTATTAATAGATCAGTATTTAAGGTATTAATGGCTAAATATCCTAATAAGAAGATTAAGTTTGATAAGGAACATCAAGATAAAATGGATAAAGAGGTGGGATATAGAGGAGCTATTGAAAAATATATGTTTAATTTTTGGGATACATCGTTTAAAAATAATATCTGGAAGGGTGAAGATATAGCCTTCTCAGAGCTCGTGAGAGGCTCCAGTATTAAGATATACGCGAATCTGGACTCATGGACCACGCACCACGGATCATGGGGCTTCAGGGGCCGATTTGGCGATTCATTGACTAAAAAGGAGGATAAATGAGAGAGCAGATATATAAAACATTAATGTTGAAATATCAGCATGATATGGAAGATGCGCTACTAAAAATAGATTATCTCATGACTTCAGCACAACCTGTAATTGTTGAACATACAAACATAACAGGCGAAGTTGACAAATTACTACATAAAGTTGCTGAAGCTAAAGAGAATATGGCGATATTGAGGCAGTATTACGGCACAAATTAGACTTAGAATCATTCTAAAGTAACTCCCTATAAGAGATCTAAAAAGTTTTAAAAAAAAATATTTTTTTTCATCGAAAAAAAAGTGTACTTTTGTCCTTTTGACCTAGAAGTATTGATTTTATTGACTTTAGGGTGGACATATTATGGTACACTTTTTATAAATGGGACAAATTATTTTGTCCACCTATAGCAATTCTAGGAAGGGCTTTCGCGCGCGCGAGGCTTTATTTGAAATAATTTGAAACTTTTCAGATCTCTTATAGTATGCTAAGAATAATCATGCCCCGGAAAAGAAGAAAAAGCGTTGCCTCATTTGGAACTCCCGATATACCTTATCCTAAAGTCAGAGTGGAGTGGATTGATTGTGTGAGTGATTCTGGCTGGGCGAATGATAGAGAGTTTGACAAGATGAGACTAGCAAGACCAATTAATGAAGGTTGGTTATATTCAAAAGATAAAAACTCAATTAAATTATTTGCTTCTTTTGATAGAGAAGAAGATGGTAGTTTTAGTTTTGGGGATCGGACGATGATTCCTCGTCAATGGGTTCGGAAGATTCAGAAGATTTAGGTAATTCAATTGCTTCAGCCTCAACAGTCTGCGCATTTAAAAGAGGAGCGTAGTCGTCTAAAATTTGTTTCATTTTTGCTTCTAGTTGCTCTTCTGTCATATCCTCTAGCTTACCTGTTTTTATTATTTTCCGGTCTATATATAATCCTGCAGCCTTTCCTCTATTTGTCTCAGCGTTCACTGCAGAAGAAAAAGAACCTTTCTTCAAAGCTAGTTCTTTAATTCTAGCTAGTTCAGCTACATGGTTTTCGTAGTTGACTTCAAACTTCTTAAGTCTTTCTTCTTTAAGCTTACCTATGTAACCAGCTACAAGTGGTGACAGTCTTGGATTCATTAGTTCTGATCCTTCTTGTCTACATCTTTTCTCTGAGTAGCCTGCCAGCTTTGCCGCCTCTGATTGTGATACCGGGCCGCTAGGTCCACCAAATACTATAAACTCAGCGAATCTTTTTTGCATTTCTGTTAATCTTTTTGGAACTCCCATGTTGACAATTTAAGGTAACTATCCTATATTGTCAATATGAAAGTATACGGAAGGGGCCCTTTGGATTTGCAGTCAAAATTAGAAAGCTTACAACAAGAGGTAAATGATCTTAGTCAAAAAATGCAAAATCTTTCCGGTCTGGAAGAAATTCACAGAAAAAATAATGGAGACTTAAGAGTACATATAACAAAACTTGAAAGAGAAATACGCCAACTGAAAGGAATCGAAACATAATGTTTGTAAAACATCTACAGGAATTTTTAGGAAGATTCACAATGGGATCTACTAAGTATCAAGGTAATGCAATTTCAAATGCTAAGATTTATGTTGCCATTGGCGGTCACCTTGAAGAGATTAAAAGAATGGAAGTACACGAGCATATGATTATAGGTCAGCCTTCTCTAAGGTTGGTATTAAGACCTCAAGATGAGAAAAAATTAATTATTCCTGACAAGCTTAGGAAGACTCATTACGACGTGTAATGAGCGACGATGTACCCTCAAAAAATGTATGGGCCCAGAGGCTAAATTATATAAAAAATTACGTAAAGTTTGTAACAAAATATCCTGGATTAGGATTGAAAACCTTAGCTCTCTTGGTACTCCTGATTTGTTGGGGTGTAATAGTTCTGGGCACTTTTTCACATTAGAATTAAAAGTTACAAAAGGAAATAAAGTTCGATTTTCTCCACATCAAATTGCCTTCCATAAGAAGCATACTAAGAATACATTTATCTTAGTCGAGGCCCTTGGTCAAAGGTCCTCGAAACTTTCTCAGTTCTTCTTGATCCCTGGCTCAAGGATCTCGAAGCTTGTAGCTTGTGGCTTGAGGCCTAAGCTTGCAGCTTGTTGCTTGGAGCTTGAGGCTTGCTGCTTGAAGCTTCAGAACCTGAACTAGGTTCTGGTTTGCTTGACGCTTGTGGCTTGGAGCTTGCAGCTTGTGGCTTGAGGCCCGGACCAGGTGCACGCCTTCTAGCCTCCGTCGAGTCTTTGCGGCTAATGACCTGATCCAGTTTATTACGTATCGATCGTAATTCTTTATAATATTTAGGATGTTTGAATTCAAACATCATACATTTTTAATGCTTCTCTAATCATATCTGCAATTTGGTATTCATCACAGTATATATTATCTTTGTTAGCTTTCAAGATTCCTTCAAGCTCTTCAATTAGTTCTTCTTTGTTTTTAGTGTTTTCCATAACTAACGTTTTTAACCTCCCTATTCCAGCATTGTCTGCAATCTTTGCATTCATTATTTTGTTTTGCCGCGGGGCAGCTGTGATTACCATCTGTGGTGACAGTGCTTGTCCATGGCCAGAAGTTTACTGGCGCCTGATCTATCATATGAGATGAGAACCGGATGACCAGGTTACGCGGGACTTCGTTAACAGAGACACGCTTCAGGATCTGCGCTTCACGTGTTGGCAACCAGTGCTTAGTATCCGGTGTCTTCCTGCAAATTCTAAAAATATTTTGAAGATGCTCCAGTGACTGGATGTCTCCTGAATCGTGCCACCGGAATTCTTTATGCGGCTTAATTAATTGTATCATTGCATCAACCCACAGCGGGCTCTCAATTGCTTTAAGTCTACGCTCTAGAGCTGCTTGTACATTGGGGAATCTATAACGACCTTTTAAAGCATAGCAACCATGGCACACGCTGCCAGGGATCTTGACCAGCTTGGAGCCGGTGATACATTTCGATGCGGGCAGGTTATACGCTGGACCTGGCATCTTAGAAGGCTTGCTCAGGCCTCCAACTATTTTTTCTAATTCTTTTTTTAACATTTTTTATTCTCGCTTTCTAAATCCTTTATAGTCCCTGATTCATGAGCTGTCAAGCTTGGAGCTTGCGGCTTGGGGCTTGAAGCTTGGCGCTTGAGGCTTTTAAAAAACTTCTCACAGCTGCGAACATATGCGGCCGGAAGGTGTTCGCGCGGCCGCATAAAATACCAGCTCAGGTCGTTGTGTTTAATTCTTTTCACTTTCTATCCTATTTTCTGAACCCATAAAACCATCCTCATTTGGTTCATAGGTCCATCTCTCTGTTGTCTCTTCTTTGTAACGCTGCATCTTCTCTTGATCTTCTTTTACCAGCCGAAGGATCTCCTCCAGGGCGTCTGCTATTCTTTTCAATTGTGTTGTGTCCATATTTATTCCTTTCTAAATTCATCCTATCATCTCTAGGACCAGCTGTCAAGCTTGTAGCTTGTAGCTTGTAGCCCGGATCAGTTGACATTTCTGTCAGGCATATTTCAAACTATTTAATTCTAGTCATCTGATCCCAGATCCTTGCTCTTCACACCAACTGACTGCAGGTCGTTAGCACTAATAACAAGGATCAGGGATCAGTTGTTGTCCTGTGCAGGCGATCTCCGTCCAAGATCTATGCGAAGACATGCGTGTATGCATCTCGACCTGTACTATAGCGGTTAATATCCCGCAGTGTACAACATCTGATCCCAGATCCATTGACTAAGTACTTTAAAGGCCTTCGCATAAATGCATATGCCAATGGATCAGGGATCAGTTCCGGTCATTGCATAGAACAATGTGCGTTGATTTATACAACAACCAGAAGTTGTCCCATGACTATTAAAGAATACAGGATTACGACTCCCTACTATTGCTAGTTTAATCTGCCCAGTTTCCTCTTTAATAATCTTAATCCTATATAATACTTGACAACATTATTGTCAAGTGATATTTAAACTTTATGCAAAATAAAAATATAGAAAGGAAACAAATGAGTAAAATACGTATGAATACCGAATTTAGAAATAAGATTTTAAATCGGTATAGTGAAAGTGCAGAAAACGAGAACACACAAGAAAGAGAGGCATATCTTGACGCAAGGGAAAAAGTGGATAGTATTTATCCAAAAGCTTTTGAACTTGCTAAACTTGTAGTTGGTAGATCATATCCAAGTGATGATGTTCAAACTTGCAAAAGTTTAAAAGCAAAATATGGACAACCACTTGATGTTGTTGCTAAAGATAAATGCTTTTATTTCTCTTATGCAAAAGAAAACCTAGAAGAAGATGAAGATGAAAGCGATAGAAATGTATCTGAACATTTTGACTTCGGTTTATTTGGCGACGTTAGTGAAAGTAGTTCCTATCATAATGATACAGGAAAATCTTTTGCTTATGCTTATAAAAGAGAAGAACTTAAAGCAAAAGATTGCAACCCAGATATACTTGCACAACAAAATGGGAAAGATGATAACCCATATAAAACTAAACACATTGACGCAAACGATAAAGCTTTAGGTTATTCTGGTTATAGTCGTTATAATTCTGATGATGATAATTCAGTTGGAATTGCAAAAGAGTTTGATAGTCAATTCTATTTAGATATTATCGGAACATCACATTGTCGTTCAAGAACTATTGCTTGTACTAAAGCCGAGTTTCAAGTTTTTCAAATGTTGAAACAAGCTAAAGCAAATGTAATTAATTGCCATCAAAAATGGGTTGATAGTTTGGAAAAACAAAAACAAGCTATGAAAACAGGATTGAAAGCTTATAGATATTTAAGCGAGGGTGTTGAGTTGATGAAAGAACTCGGCATTGAAATTGATGAGGCAGAACTTGTTAGATGTAATTCAACAGGATTGACAATTTATAATCCTGTGAACTTGGCTAGTATGATTAAAGGCATGAAAAATACTACCATGACTAGAGAGCAAAAAATAGCTTTTAGAAAGGAATATGAGGCACAACAAAAAATAAATTAAGCTATTGACAGGGACTATTCTATGATATAGGATAGTCCCATAACAGAAAGGAAAAAGAAAATGGAAAATAACAAACAATTTACGATAACTTACTATTCTGGTAAGGACAAAAAACATATAACTCGTTTAGGTAAATGGGTTGAGGGTTGTAGATATTGGACATCTAAAAGTGGTAAAGCAATTTTTACATACTTTGATGTTGAAGCAGAAAATTTTAGAAATGCTTCAGTATCTTGGAAAGTGAGGTTTTAAAAATGTCAAATAAACATTTTTGCCAAGGTCCAAATTGCCATACAAACCCAACATCAGATAGGTTTCTAAAATCTAAAGGAATAATTCGTGGGCGCTATGCGAGATTAGATAGAGATTATGATATGCGCGATAGTTATTATGGAATGCGAGATAAATACTTTTGTAGTTTAGGTTGTGAGTCGGAATGGTTATCAGTACATATGGAAGATATTGAACATGGTAGACCGATTGCATTTATTACACACAGAAGAATAACTGAGGGATATGAGAAAACAAAATCACATTGGGGACAATATACTATTCAAAAAATACCTGTTGACAATAATGCTGAGCAATGATAGGATTATCCTATTAACAGAAAGGTATAATATGAAAACAAACAGACATGCAGACACAAATAAATTCTTGCAAGACAAAGATGCAGACGAAAGAACATACGAACGTAAGAACAGATTCAATGGTGAATCTGTTATGCTAACAAAAGAAGAAGCAGAGAAACACGATGCAATATTTATGCATGAATTTATGGCAACTAAAGAAGATGAAAGACTCGGAACTGGTGGGAGTAAACACTGGCAAGAGATGAGAGATCTTCTATCATGGTTCATGAAACACAATGCAAAAGCTTATATGGTTCTGTTAGACTAGTCATCAACCCAAGCACGGGCGAGCAATCGCCCCTGCTTCCCCCATCAATAGAGGTACCACAACCAATCTCAAAAAACTTCGAATAAAAAAGGTCGATCCGCTTTTAAATAAAAAGGGGTCCCACTACTCTGGGTTGAATTGCTTGATTTAGACAGTCAATGGTGGTAAAAACTTATTGAACATCTTATAACAGATGCGAAAAATTTTTAAAAAATTTTGTATGAATTTGGATAATATAGACATAAGTAAGCTCCCTTCCGACGTTAGAAAACAATTTTTGCAATTACAAGTAATGTATGCAGAAAGAAAAATTCAAAATAGAGCTAAAGACGATTTTTTAAGCTTTGTTAAGTGTGTCTGGCCCGAGTTCATTGAAGGCGCGCATCATAGACATATAGCCAAAAAGTTTAATGACCTTGCAACCGGAAAAATTACTCGTTTAATTGTTAATATGCCACCAAGACATACCAAGTCAGAGTTTGCATCTTTCTTACTTCCGGCATGGATGGTGGGCCGGTATCCAAAATTAAAGATTATTCAAGCAACACACACAGGAGAATTAGCAATTCGTTTTGGTAGAAAAGCAAAACATTTAATTGATAGTGAAGAATATTCAAAAATTTTTAAAACTAGACTTCAAGAAGATTCTCAGGCTGCAGGAAGATGGGAAACTGCTCAAGGTGGTGAATATTTTGCTGCTGGTGTAGGTGGAGCAATCACAGGACGTGGTGCTGATCTACTAATTATTGACGATCCTCATTCTGAGCAAGATGCATTGTCTCCTACAGCTATGGAAAATGCGTATGAATGGTATACTTCCGGTCCTCGACAACGTCTTCAACCTGGAGGAAAAATTATTCTAGTAATGACACGTTGGTCAAAAAAAGATTTGACCGGAATTTTGTTAAAAAATCAAAAAGAAGTCAAAGGTGATCAGTGGGAAGTGGTCGAATTTCCGGCGATCTTGGATCATGGACCTAAACCTGAAGCAGTTTGGCCAGAATATTGGAAATTAGACGAATTAGAAAAAGTAAAAGCGACACTTCCGGTCGGAAAATGGAATGCACAGTGGATGCAACGTCCAACTTCCGAAGAAGGAGCCCTAATTAAGCGAGAATGGTGGCGAGTTTGGGATAAAGACTATATTCCAAATTTGCATTATGTAATTCAAAGCTACGATACCGCATATTTGAAGAAAGAAACGGCCGATTTTAGCGCAATTACCACTTGGGGTGTTTTTTACCCAAATGAGGACTCTCCTGCTAACCTTATTTTAGTAGATGCTGTCAAAGGAAGGTATGAATTCCCGGAATTACGAAGAATTGCACTCGATCAGTATAAATACTGGAATCCAGAGTCAGTTATCATCGAAGCAAAGGCTGCTGGACTGCCTTTGACCTACGAACTTCGTCAAATGGATATTCCAGTTCAGAACTTTACACCAAGCAAAGGAAATGATAAACATGTTCGAGTAAATACATGCGCTCCGCTTTTCGAATCTGGCATGATTTGGGCGCCTGACCAGAAGTTTGCGGAGGAAGTGATTGAGGAGTGTGCAGCATTCCCGCATGGTGATCATGACGACTTAGTTGATAGTACAACTCAGGCTGTTATGCGCTTTAGACAAGGTGGTTTTATACAACACCCTGAAGATTATGTAATGGAAAAACGAGCGCCTAGGAAGTTTGTGTATTATTAATTATGGCAGGAATATCTATTTTAAGAAGATTGTTGATGAAGCAAGCAGTTAAAGAATCTGCTCCGCACTCAGGTATTATGTCCATTGGTACAGATGTTAGAAAGTTAGTTGACAAAAAAGTAAATAGATGGATTGAGTCAGCGAAAAGACAAGGTCAAGACATTGATAAAATGTCCGAACAAGAAATTAAATACATTCTTGAACTTAATAAACCTAAAGCACCTAAAGTTTATTCTAACGAAGAAGCCTATGAAATTTTAAATAGATTTGCTAATCGAAATAAAAAAGGTCAGGTTATTGAAGGAAAATTTGGTAAACCTTTTGCAGAAGAAATAGTTTCTGTTGAAAGGGTTGTTACAGATATTACACGTATGGAACCTATTGCAGCAATGAAAGAAGTAAATAAAGTAATTAAACGAGATGGTAAATATAAAAATTTAACAGATAAAGATGTAGATAAAATTTTTAAAAATACAGACGATTGGGTTAATCAAAGAGATCCATCAGATCAATGGGATTACAAAAATAAAAGACCATTTAGAGAAGATCCAGATTTTGATCCTGATGAACCACAAGATTTTGCACAAGGTGGTAGAACCGGTTTAAGTTATTTACTTGCAGAAGATACAAATGAAAGAATGCCTATGTGGATGGGTGGAGGTCTTTCCGCAGGAAAAGGTTTATTAAGAGAAATGTTAAAATTTTATTCAAAAGGATCTAAACATGGAAAAAGCCCTACAGAAATGTTGAAGTTAGTAAATCCTAAACAATTTAATGAATTATTAGATAGACCGGAAGGTATACCTACATTAGCCAAAGAAATGATTGAAGATTATTCTAAAACAATGAAAAAAGATAGAGCAACTACAATAGACGAAATTATTTCCTCAGCTAAACATATAAAAAAAGCTGAAGATGCTATTACATCACATAAACAATGGATGATAGAGGATATGATTAAAAAAGGTATTGATAGAGAAAATGCTGAAATGTTTGCAGAGGGATTGTCAAAATCAATGGCAAAAGTGGGACCAAAGGATGCTCCAAAAGTAACAAAACAAGGACTTTTAGAATTAGAAAATATTCATAAAAATCTAATTACAAAAGATAGACCATTAAATGCAGAAGGAGGTAGAGCAAGTTTTGTTGGTGGTGGTATGGGCCGTCGTGCGTTTTTAAAATTAATGGGTGGACTAGGCGCTGGTATCGGTGCACTTAAAACAGGGTTATTAAAACTTTCCGGTAAGGAAGGAGCAACTGTTGCAAAAGAAGTAACACAAGTTCCAATTAAAAATATTGAAGGCATGCCAGACTGGTTCAAGCCTCTTGTAAATAAAGTTATTAGAGAAGGTGAAGAAGTTAGTGGAGATTTAGAAAGAATTATTACTCATAAAACTAAATTACCAGAATCTAAAACAGATCTTTATGTAACACAAGATTTAAACACAGGAGATGTTGTTGTTGATATTGGAATGGGTAAACATGGTTGGGCTGATGGTCATTATGGTCAACCAGTTAGATTAGAATATAAAGCAAAAGAACTTATTGAACCTGATATAGATGATGTAGGAAAAGTAAAATCTCAAGGTAAAGAAGTCCCAGAAGAGTTTAATGTTGAAGAAGCAGAATTTACTGGAGGACATCCAGAAAACGTTAAGTTTGAGGAATCAACTATTCAAAAATATGGTGAGCATGGATCTAACTTTGATGAAGTAGAAATGTTTGCTACAGGAAAAGTTAAAAAATCTAAACCAACTAAGAAAAAATTAAAAACTGAATATGAGCAAGGAAAAGCAGAAATGCAAGCAGAAAGTTATGAATATGAAGGACCAAATGACTTTGCATCCGGTGGTCTTGCAAAAATGTTAGGGGAATAATGGATCTTAAATATTTAGTTAAATTTGGATTAGAAGAAAGCCAAGAACCGGCAATCAAGAATCCAATTCTTAGAGAGGCCCTTGAACCACGGTCCATGGACCAAGCAGATTTAGTAGATGACTTAGAACCAGGTGCACTTAAAGATGAACTAGAAGGTAAGTTCGATCCATCACAAGAAACTTACGAAGAGTATTTACGAAGAATAAATTTAGACAGACCATTCAACGCGGCTGAAGGTGGATCACCAGGCCAACTAGTAACACCATTGGTTGATGGATCACGGCCAGGGTATCAGGGAGAAGAATCTACATTTAAAGATTTAAGTAAAGTACCTCCTAAAATTAGAAAACGATTTATAAAAGTTACTAAGTATTTAGAAGAATTAATTCCGAAACTTAACGCAGGTGAAAAATATTATACAAAGGAACAAGTATCTTCTATGGTTGAAAAAAAATTTGGAATAAAACCTAGATATAAAACAAGTTATGCAGCTAAAGGTTTTCCTAGTGATAAAATAGGTTACACAAAAAAAGTTAATCAATTTGAACCTAAAAGATATCCTGTTATGAGGAATTTAGATCCCGTAGAAACTAAAATAGAAAATACTTTAAAAAATATGTTAATTGAAGACAAACCTTTAAATAATTTTTGGTATAAAGCGCTACAAGAAAGAACAGGATTAGTAGAACAGACTATTAAAAATTATATTAATGAATCCCCTACTTTTAAAGCCATAAAAGATCAAGGAGCGCTTAGTTTAAAAACTAGGTTTAATAAACCAGATTCTCATAAATTTTTAAAAAATCTTTCTTTTTCTGAACAATTAACTCAGGCTTTAGAAATGGAAAAAGGTATGCCCAGATTTACTGGAATGGGAAAGCTGGCTGGTGGTGATTATACTTTATCTCCAAAATTTAAAGTAATGGAATTTGCAAAAAGAAATTGGCATGCTAATAGAGGAAAAGGGTTAATTAAATTTTTTGATAAAAATGGAAAACGTATTGATTGGGCCTATGGGGTAGAATTACCTTATAAAGACGTTTCTTTTTCTTATGGAGGAAAAAGACATAACATTGAAAAATTAAATGATATTCAATATCTTAAAAAAAATTTTTCTAAAGTATATGAAACTCAAACAGCTATAAATAATTTAAGGGTTCAAGAAGTTGATAATCCTTTTGGAAAAGGTAAAATTTCTTTAGAAGATTTAGTTAAAAGAAACCAAGTTAATGGTTATAAATGGAGTGCAGATACTTCTACCTTTGACATTTTACACGGAAAAAAAGGGGTTAAAGAAGAACCTTTTACAAACTTAAATTTCAACACTAGAGATGTAAATCAAATTGAAATGGGAATAAATCGAGACACAACATTATCAAAGACACAAAAAAATAATTTAATTAAAAATATTAATAAATTAACTGGAACTGGTGACCCAGATGCAATTATAAAAAGACAGGTTGCTTTGGCAGGAGATATTAAATCTGAAAAAATTACAGGTTACGATGATATAAGAGATAATCTTATTAAACTTTGCCGTGCTAAAAAAGCATCAGGAGGCAGGATTGGTTATTCAACTGGAACGCCAACTGTTGCATGTGGAGCTAATGAACTTAATAGATTATTAAAACAAGGAAAAGGAAATACTCCTTTAGTTAAAAAAATTCTTCAAGGTGGAGGAAATCTTTTAAAAGAAGGAATTAAACAATTAAATCCTAAAGAAGTAATTAGACTTAGAAATTTAATCGGGCCAGCAGCTTTAGGTTTTATGGCCGCGTATGAAGGGGGAGTAATTACAGACGATGTTCTTAGAAAAGGAACACCTTTAAATGAATCCGTAGCAAAAAATTGGTTAACTAAATCTTTTGTTCCTTTTAGTGAAGAATTTGCAAGACAAAAAAATTTATTACAATCGGGAACACTTACTGACAATCAAAAAATTTATGCATTAGATATGATGAAAGCTGAAAAAGCTTTTAAAGAAATGGATAGAATAGAGGAAATGAAAAGCGATCAATTATTAGAACAAGGTGGTTATGGAATGATAGATGAAAGTCAAATAATAACTGACGAAGCTATTGCGGATGCTGAAGCAAATGTAAATAGAATATTAGAAGATTTAGACTCTAGTGGTTCATTGGGCAATACTGGAATGCAAATGGAGAATATAAGAGCAATGGATGAAATGGAAGCAAGTAGAATGGCTAAAAAAGAATATTCTAAATTATTTGGAAAGTGGGGCACCCCATTAGTAAATAAAATTGCAAAACCTCCTAGAAGAAGAATGGGACCAATGACAGCTAAAAGAGAAATGAAAGTAGATTATTCATTACCAACTTATGACAGAATGCCTACTCCTACTGATCAAGATATTTTAAATTATTATAAACAATCTGGAATTATTAGCCCAACTGAATTTAAAAAAGGAGTATTACGACCTGGAGAAGGGACATTAATAAGAATGATGCAAGGAGGAGAAGGTTTATATGGAAGTCAATTTGCAGGTGGCGGAATAGCTGGAATCAGAAGACCCAATGCAATTCCACCTGAATCAGGGCCAACTCCACAGGGGTTGCCTTCAATGTACAATCGTGTTAAAAGAATATAGGAGAATTTAAATGGCAGAAATAGATAAAGGTCTCCCTAACGTTAAACGACCAGAAGACGAAGTTGCAGAACTCGTTAACTTAGAGGAACCAGAAACACCAAAAGGTCCCGTTGAAGTCATAGAAGACGAAGAAGGGGCAACAATTGATTTTGATCCAAGCGCAATGCCTACACCTGAACAAGGTGATCACTTTGCAAACTTAAATGATTTATTACCGGAAGATATTACTGATCCACTAGCTAATAGATTAGAAGGGGATTATAGAGAATATAAATTATCTCGTGCTGATTGGGAAAGAGCTTATACAGTTGGTTTAGATCTTTTAGGATTTAAATATGAAAATAGAACGGAACCTTTTCAAGGAGCTTCCGGTGCAACTCACCCAGTACTTGCTGAAGCTGTAACTCAGTTTCAAGCATTAGCTTATAAAGAATTATTACCTGCAGATGGACCTGTGAGAACTCAAGTTATGGGAGCATCTAATCCAATGAAAGAACAACAGTCTCAAAGAGTAAAAGATTTTATGAATTATCAATTAATGGATCAAATGAAAGAATACGAACCGGAATTTGATCAAATGTTATTTTATTTACCTTTAGCTGGTTCTACATTTAAAAAAGTTTATTATGATGATCTTTTAGGTAGAGCTGTTTCTAAATTTGTTCCTGCTGATGATTTAATTGTGCCTTACACTGCAACATCATTAGCAGATGCGACTTCAGTTTGTCATGTTATTAAAATTTCAGAAAATGATTTACGTAAACAACAAGTTAATGGTTTTTATTCTGATATAGAATTAAATAAACCACAAGACGTTATTACAAATGAATTAAAGAAAAAAGAAAGAGAATTAGAAGGTATGACTAAATCTCAAAGAGTTGAACCTTTATATACTTTACTAGAATTCCACGTAGACCTTGATTTAGAAGGTTTCGAAGATGTTGGCGCCGACGGCGAACCAACAGGAATAAAATTACCTTACATCGTTACAATCGAGCAAGGTAGTCGGAAAGTTTTGTCGATAAGACGAAACTTCGCGCCCAATGATCCAAAGAAAAATAAGATCCAATATTTCGTCCATTTCAAATTTCTGCCAGGACTTGGATTTTATGGACTTGGACTCATTCATATGATTGGCGGATTGAGTCGCACTGCAACTGCGGCTCTCCGTCAATTGTTAGACGCGGGAACATTATCAAATCTTCCGGCAGGATTTAAACAAAGAGGTGTCAGAGTAAAAGATGACGCTGCAAACATACAACCGGGTGAATTTAAAGATGTAGATACACCAGGAGGAAACTTAAAGGATGCATTTGTATTCTTACCATATAAGGAACCTTCTGCTACATTATTGCAATTGATGGGAATAGTCGTTCAAGCAGGACAAAGATTCGCGTCGATTGCTGACATGCAGGTCGGTGACGGGAACCAATCAGCAGCTGTTGGTACGACTGTAGCTCTTTTGGAACGTGGTTCAAGAGTAATGTCAGCAATCCATAAGAGACTGTATGTATCGTTAAAGCAAGAATTTAAATTACTTTCTAATATCTTTAAAACTTATTTACCTCCTGAATATCCATACGATGTAGTAGGTGGACAAAGAAATATTAAAGTTCAAGATTTTGATGACAGAGTAGATATTTTACCTGTTGCTGATCCAAATATATTTTCAATGTCACAAAGAATTTCATTAGCACAGGCTGAATTACAATTAGCTATGTCTAACCCACAGATGCACAATTTATATATGTGTTACAGAAAAATGTATGAAGCATTAGGTGTAAAGGATATTGATAGAATATTACCACCACCTCCACCGAATCAACCTAAAGATCCAGCGATCGAACACATTGATGCAATGGCTATGAAACCATTTCAAGCGTTTCCGGGACAAGACCATAGAGCACACGTTACAGCTCACTTAAACTTTATGGCTAGTAACTTTGTTAGAAACAATCCGAGCATTACAGCAGCATTAGAAAAAAATATTATGGAGCACATATCATTGATGGCACAGGAACAGGTACAATTAGAATTTGCACAAGATTTTCAAATGTTACCACAGTTGCAACAACAAGCTGTTCAAAATCCTCAAATACAACAACAGCTTCAACAAATCTCTCAAAAGATAGAAGCAAGAAAAGCTGTTTTAATTGCAGATATGACTGAGGAGTTTTTAAATGAAGAAAAAGCTATTACTAGCAGATTTGATCATGATCCATTGTTAAAACTTAAAGAGAGAGAAGTAGACCTTAAAGCAAGAGATGCCGAGAGAAAACAACAAGAGTTAAATGAGAGAATTAATTTAGATAAAGCTAAGATGGTTCAAAATAGACAAATTACTGATGATAAGCTTGAACAAAATGAAGATTTAGCTCAATTAAGAGCAGATACGGCAATTGAAAAATCATTGATATCTGCTGATGTTAAACTGACTTCAGATAGAATGAAGGCTAAAGATGTTAAGACCTTGAAAGGTCCTAAGTCTTAGTGTATAAAAAAACCTAGGAGAAAAATATGGCAAAAGAAGGCAAAGGATATAATCAGTCAATGTTTACTAACAAAGATGGTTACGCTAAAGGCGGAGTTGAGATAAAAATTCCTTCTCAAAATCTTCACTTAGATCCAAAATCTAAAGGAAGTATTAGAGGAAGAAATTATATCCCTCAAGGAAATACTGTTGATGTAAGAGGAACAAAGGCTTTTAGAAAAGAAAAAAAACCGGCTAAAGCAACTTGGTTCTAGTATGTGGTTTTCAGCAATTAAATTAGCTGTATCTGCTGGCAGTAAAATTTACGCTAACAGACAAAAGGCAAAAGTTGCTATGTCCGATGCACAGCTATTGCATGCAGAACGACAAGCGCGAGGTGAGGAAGCTTACCAAGGCAAACTTTTAGAAGCTCGTCAAAACGATTACAAGGACGAATTCGTTCTTGTGATATTAAGCGCGCCCATTTTGGTGCTCGCATATGGGGTCTTCAGCAATGATCCGGTGGCTCTGGATAAGATTAAGATCTTTTTTGAGCATTTCGCGGCGTTGCCGACATGGTTTACTTCACTTTGGATACTTGTAGTTGGGAGTATTTTTGGTATAAAGGGAACACAAATTTTCCGAAATGGAAAAAAATAAGAAGGAGAAAATATGAGAAATGATTTTGGATCAAGACCTTACAAATCTAGATTCCCATACAAAGGTGGCAAAACTGTTTCTAAGAAAAAGAAACAAGGCTACAAAGATAGAGAAGATGAATCTCTAGGTATGAGAACTGGAAAAGAATCCACTAAGAAACAATCTATGAAAGCTCGTAGAGATGAGTCTTATGGAAAATGGGGCAAAAGAAAATCTGGTAAAATTAATAAGTAGGTTTTATGAGTGTAGTAGGCGCAGCGATAAAAGGTTTTGGTAAAGCTTTATCAAAAAAATCAGGAACAATTAAATCTGTTAAACCTGCAAAGAATTTAACATCAAGAAGAAAATCACTTGATAAATTGACTAAAAGTGTTAGCAAGCAATTTAAAAGTGCTGGTGTTAAAGAGGGTTCAGAAGCTTCTAAACTTAAAAAGAAATTCTGGAAAGAAAGTTCCGACATTCATGATAAGTATGAAAAAGCTGTCAAAGATAGAAAAGATTATAACAAAAAACTTAAAAGAAAAGTTATAGGTGGTGCTACTGCCGCAGTGGTTGGATTAACTGGTGCACATGGAGCTGCTAAAAAGAAATGGCCAAAATACAAAAAATTTATGGAATCTTCTGTTACCATTAAAAATGGTAAACTAGGATTGCGGGAAAAAAAGGAAAAATAATCATGACTAGTTGGATTACTAAAAAAGAAAAACCAAAATCTTGGATTACTAAAAAGAAAAAGAATTGGATTACTAAAAAGAAAAAATCTAAATCAAAAGATGTGGCAGATCTTTCTGGAAAAAGAAGAGACAAATATAAAGTCTTAGATAAAACAAGAGTTAAATTACCAAGTGGTAAATTTAAACCAGTAAGAAAAACACCTATCTTGAGTAGAATGTATGAAACTTCTCAAACAAAAGAGGGCCCAAAATTAACAGCTTATAGTGTAAAAGCACATGATCAAGATAGAAGCACAGAACCTACAAAATTTAAAGACATAGATTCAAGAACATATGGTTTAAAAGGTGGGGGAAAAGTTAGACTAGCACGAAAAGGTGGTGGTAGAGCATATGGAAAAAATTCATAATGATTAAAAAAATTAAAAAAATAATATGTAGAATTTTTAACATCAAAGCATGTCAATGCGATGATGAACCAGTAGTTTTAGAAGAAACTCCTGCAGAAGAAAAGAAAGAATCTGTGGCACATTGTGCTGCTCACATAAGATTTAGAAAGAATTGCCCTAGCTGCTTAAGTGCAGTTGGTGTAGTGTAATATGGCTGATTTAGAAAACGTAATTTATAAATTAAGACGAGCATTAGATAATCGTATTAAGCAATTAGCAATCTCTGTCACTTCCGGTGGGGTTGACAATATGGAGACTTATAAGTATATTATAGGACAAATAAACGCCCTAGAGGCAACTAAACAGGAAATCTCTAACCTGCTAGACAATAAGGAGCAAAATGAAGCTAAGGGAACAGTCATCAACATCAACGGCGCAAAGCCCAAAGATAATCACACCAAATAAAGAATTAGTCGGAGTTAAAAAATCCGAACCTAAAAAAGAAGTCACAAACGAAAAAGCAAAACTACCTCAACCAACTGGTTGGAGAATGTTAGTTCTTCCATTTAGAATGAGTGAAAAATCTAAAGGTGGAGTTTTGTTCGGAACAGAAACAATAGACAAACAACAAGTTGCATCACAATGCGGAAACGTATTAGCAATGGGATCAGAATGTTACGTGGATAAAGAGAGATATCCTAATGGTCCATGGTGCAAGGTTGGTGATTGGGTGGTCTTTGCAAGATATGCAGGATCACGTATAGAAATTGAAGGTGGGGAGGTTCGTCTTCTAAATGAAGATGAAGTTTTAGCAACAGTACAGGATCCAACAGACATCCTGCATAAATACTAACATAGGAAGGAACTATGCCAGAAGAAAAGAAAACAGTAGATATAGATACTTCAGGACCTGAAGTAGATGTAACTATTGAAGAAAAAAAGGACGAGTCCGTTATTGAAACGGAAGCTCCTAAAGAGGAAAACCAAGAACCGGAAAAAGAAGAAACAGTAAAAGAAATAAAGAAGGAACAAAAAGAAGATGATTCTAAATTAGAAGAATATAGTAAAGGCGTTCAATCACGTATTGCTAAATTGACTCGTAAGATGAGAGAAGCAGAACGTAGAGAAGCTGCAGCTGTAGAATATGCTTCTTCTTTAGAACAACAAAGAAAAGCTGATCAGGATAGATTTACTAAAATAGATTCTGATTATAATAAAAAAGTTGAGGAGCATGTAAAAACTGGAATAGATACTGCGCAAAAACAATTAGCGCAAGCTATCGAAACAGGAGATGCAGCTGCTCAAGTTGAAGCAAACAAACGTATTGCCGAATTGGCGTTCGAAAATGCGAAAATACAACAACATAAAGTTGTTCAGGAAGAGAAACCTGCACAGCTTTCTGACGGTGGAAAATTGCCAAAACAAACTCCACGATCATTACCGGAAGCTGATCCTATGGCTGAAGATTGGGCTGCAAAAAATAGATGGTTCGGAACAGATAGAGCTATGACATTTACTGCATTCGAGATTCACAAAGATCTAGTAGAAAAAGAAGGTTATGACCCTAAATCAGATGATTATTATCAGGAAATAGACAAACGCATAAGAGTTGACTTTCCTCATAAATTTGATAATAGTGGAGATATACAAACGACTAGACCCGTTCAGTCGGTGGCTTCTGCAAATAGAAGTGCAAAAACTGGTCGCAAACAAATGAGACTCACATCGTCTCAAGTCGCAATAGCGAAAAAACTAGGTGTGCCACTCGAAGAATATGCAAAACAATTAAAACTCACGAAGGAGGCGTAAGCATATGACAAAAGATAAAAAAACTTCTCGTGCGGCTGATACACGGTCAAAAACTGAAAGACCAAAAGTGTACAAGCCACCATCCTCTCTGGATGCACCACCAGCGCCTGATGGCTTTAGGCACAGATGGATAAGAGCTGAATCTGTAGGATTCCAAGATAGTAAAAACATTTATGGAAGACTCAGAGAAGGATATGAATTAGTGAGAGCTGATGAATATAAAAATGCTGATTATCCGGTAGTTGCTGAAGGCAAATACGCTGGAGTGATTGGAGTAGGAGGCCTATTGTTGGCTAGGATACCTGAAGAACTCGCGAAAGCTCGTGTTGAATATCAGAAAAAGCTTTCTGAAGGACAAGACGAAGCAGTTGAAACCGACTTGCTAAGGGAACAACATAAGAGTATGCCGATCGATGTCGATCGACAGTCTCGTGTAACCTTCGGTGGTACAAAGAAGTAAATTTTATTTCTCGGGATAACAACCAATTCCCTACTATCGATTTAAATTAACCCGTCTATAGAAATATAGACAAAAGGAGTAATAACTATGGCAAATAGCGCAACAGCTGGAACTGGCTTGTCGTCTACAAGTATGCTTGGAAATACTCCTGCTCCACAAGGTCAATCTGCTTATAAGATTGACGCTGGATACGGAACTGCTATTTATAATGGCGCTCCCGTTGTCAGTGCAGCAGGATATATGACTGAGGGTACAGTAGTAACAACTGGAACCACTTCATCTTGCGGCGTGCTAAATGGTGTATTCTACAATGCGGCTACAACTTTGAAGCCAACTTGGGATAACTATTACGCAGGCAGCATTACTCCGGCTAACAGTGAAGATATTACAGCGTTCGTTAACGATGCGCCGTGGCAAAACTACGAAGTCTTCTCAGATGCAGCAATCACTCAAGCGAAGTTTATGCAAACTTTTAATATGAATGCAGCAGCTGGAAGTACAGTCACAGGTAAATCAACTAACACGTTGGATATTGGATCTGAACACGCTACTAACTACTCATGGAGAGTTTTAAGGGTCGCTGACGATCCGGAAAATAACGACATTACTGCAGCTTACTGCAAACTTGTTGTTGTTTGTAACTTGAATGAGTTCAAAGATAGCGCGTAATAGGAGCATATAGACATGGCAATATCAAGAGCACAGCTAGTTAAAGAACTAGAACCAGGCCTAAATGCACTATTTGGGCTGGAGTACAAACGGTATGACAATGAGTCTGCCGAAATATACGTAACCGAGTCTAGTGACAGAGCTTTCGAAGAGGAAGTAATGTTATCAGGATTCGCTAACGCTGATGTAAAAGCAGAAGGTCAAGGCGTATCTTACGATACAGCACAAGAGACTTACACTGCTCGTTACACTATGGAAACGATCGCGCTTGCTTTCGCTATAACTGAAGAAGCTATCGAAGATAATCTCTACGATAGACTAGCTTCTAGATATACAAAAGCATTAGCAAGATCTATGTCAAACGCTAAACAAGTAAAAGCAGCAGTACCTTTAAATAATGGACTACCTTCGGTAGCAACTTATAAAACTGGTGACACTGTTTCTTTGTTCTCAACAAACCACACTACAATAGCTGGGGCTTGTTCGAACACACTTACTACTCAAGCAGACCTTAATGAAACTTCATTAGAGCAGTCTTTAATAGACATTGCTGCAATGACAGATGAAAGAGGTTTAAAAATTGCTGCGAGAGGCGTGAAGATGATAGTTCCGCCTGCTAATCAGTTCAATGCTGAAAGACTTATGAAGTCTCAAGGTAGAACGAGTACAGCAGATAATGACATAAATGCAGTCAACTCTATGGGAATGATTCCTCAAGGATACAGAGTGAACCATTTCTTAAATGATTCTGATTCATTTTACATTATAACGGACGTTCCTAATGGTATGAAACACTTTGAAAGAACTCCATTGACAACTTCAATGGAAGGTGATTTTGATACCGGTAACGTTAGATACAAAGCTAGAGAACGATACGTCTTCGGCGCATCGGACTACAGAGGTATCTACGGCGTTGAGGGTGCGTAACCTAAACTAATTATGTGGCGGGACATTGTTCCGCCACATTTCAAGCATAAACTTTGGAGAATGAAAGAAAGAAAAATTTATTATACACATAATTTAGAAAGTAAAATTAAAGACATTAAAAAAGATATTTTAAAAGATTGCTTAAAGACAAAACATAAAGCAGATTATAATTTTGAAATTTTTACAAAACATCATGATAAATTATATTCTTTGTTTAAAAATACCTGTAAAAAATTTTTTAAAAAATGTACTTTTAAAAATCACCCTACTAGACTTTATGGTTACTATACCGATCAAAACTATTCTCAAGGAGATACATGGCACAACCATAAAAACACCTGCACTATCTGTGGTGTATTATATTTAAAAACAGTAAAAGAGTATGGAATAGAGTTGAAGTACAATAATAAAATTTTTTATTTCGAACCTAAAAATTTTGATCTTTTAATTTTTCCGGGATTCTTAGATCATCGGCCTCTTATACATAAAACCAAAAAAAGAGTGAGTATTCAGTTTGAAATATTTTGTAATGAATCAAGTGAAGAGATATTTTTTCACTAGACACAATATGGCCACATTGTTAAAATAAGGTAAAAATATGACGAAATTCCTAGTAAAAATATGGGCTTATGACCACTATGCTTCTTTTGAAATAAAAGCTGAAGATAATGCTAAGTCTATTGAAAATTCTATCCTTGACAAAATTGGAGAAAAAAGTATAGTATGGGAATATATGGGCGAAAATGTATATGACTCCCATAAAAACAGAATAACCTATGAGGAGGTTATCGATGGTACAGGAACTGTACAAACAGAAAAGGTCCTTGGAGTTGAGGTGGCAGTTGGAGTATGAGCAATTTGGTAAATATACTCTCAATATGGTCGAAATTGATAATGCTATTAAAAACGTTATCACTGAGATTAAAGCCGAGGAACGTAAAATTGCAGATAGAGAAAATGCAATTATCAGTGCTGCCCCACAAGTTTCTGTGGCAACTTAAATAAAGCCACATCGCTGAAATCGTATATTTCCCGTAGGATCTCTTGCACTCTACTAAAATCTAATATATAAATAAATCACTATACAATTAATTAGAACATAGACGCGTATAGTCGACGGCCTAGAGACTATGTTCGGAAAACTAGGAGGATATAATTATGGCAAATACAACGTTTTCGGGACCAGTAAGATCATTAAATGG
>VTLG01014573.1_pt1 | contig 39607 bp, 47 predicted proteins | sample 4694571 | NCBI WGS metagenome assembly VTLG01 (sample SAMN12604809, study PRJNA352737) | marine metagenome | biome: ENVO:00000447; feature: ENVO:00000209|ENVO:00000569|ENVO:01000036; material: ENVO:00002151; isolation source: viral sequences binned using virsorter ... | reverse complement strand
CCGCCGCGCGACCTGCCTCCCCAACCTAGCCCCCCTGACGACGTTGTGCCGTCGAGGGGGCCGTGTGGTTCCTCGGCTTATTTGGCCTCCTTTGCTTTGGCGATCTTCACGTCGAGGCCGAACGGTGCAGCGAACGTAACAAGCATCATCTCCTGATCGAGACCGACTCTCGCTGCCTCAATTGCTTGGGCTGCGATCATCCTCGCGACGACCTGAGCGAATCCGTGGGTTCGATTGTTGGCGCTCGTCCCCTTCATCTTTTTGAATTCACCGTCGGCAGCTTGCCCTGACCAGATCCTCGTGTAGAACGTCAGGGAGTCAACATGATCGATGAAGTCATTCACTAGGGCTGCCTGCTTGGCCTTGGCTGGCTTGTTAGGCCAATTGTGAAGCGGTCTCAATATGTTGACCTCGGCAGCTTCCACTGTGACCGATAGAGGCCAGCTATTCCCGTTAGCTGTAGCTCCTATTCGATAGGTGATAGCTGTCTTGTTTTTCTTGGTAGTCATTTTGTTTCTCCAATCCTACCTATGTTCGGCTGGCACTGTGCCAACCTCTTCTGAGATTAAACCATGAAACAGGGTAACCTGTCAACAGGGGGAGACAGTGTCACTATATAGCGACATTTCGACGCGTCATATCTGACGACCTGACGACCTTACGAACACCACGAAGCTACGACGGTACGACGTAGGCGTACGTGAGGTAGGCCCGGTAACGTGAGGACATGATGGGACACTCAGAACCAGTGTCGAATCTCCCATGCTAATTGTCACAATGCATCGTTGTTACGTACGTTGCGCACGTTACGTACGTGTACATACGTAACGATGTGCGCACATTGCCGCATCGCAACAAGAGCAGACAAGAGCTAGCCAATTGTGGTTTAGTGGTAGACAGCTGGCAACAGAGGCCAGCGGATTGGAGTTGCACATGACGAGTGCAAGACAAACCTCACGACGTGATGATGAGCTACGTGTGGTCAGTGAAAATCAACTCATCGAGCAGCTTCGTGCAGCAGTGAATCCTCCTGTGCGTAAGCAACGACGAGAGAGGAAAAGTTGGTGGGTTGCCAACAATCCTCCACACGTCCCTACGACGTGTGAGTTTGACTCGTGCAAAAACAGTCTTCGTGATCCCGACTCGTGGACACGTGGTTGCATGCACCACAAGAGGATTTTCAAGGCTCAGGCAGAGACCGCTGGTGAACTTGTACGTTACGACGCAGGAACGTACTCGAAAGGATGGAAATAATGGACTTCTCATTGACGCGTACGTGGATAGCGTACCTGAACAAGCAACAACTCGTGAACTTGGAGACCGTCGTGCGACAATGCGACGCTTGCATGGAGCAACTCCACGAGAGTTTGAGCGATTGGGAAATTGATGATTACGTATCGGAAATGGCTCCGATTCACGTGAACGGAGGACACGCATGAACACACCGCACGACGAAGGATTTTGGATAGATTGGGATTGTGATCTTGATATGACTCCTGAACGAGCATTCACGATACTCAATGAACTCATAACGATGAACTCGAAAACCTTGCAAGAACGAAAAGATCTCGAACTGAACATGAAAAGCATTCGTGAATGGGGACAGATAATCGACGCAATCGACCTCATCGAAGGCACGTACTACGACCTAGAATATTTGGCTATGGGAGGCTAGTCATGAACGACAACGCAAGGGTTATCTACGAGGGACCAAGCCAGATCACTGGCAAAGGTCACATCGTAGGCATCGTAACTGGCCTCGCACGCAAACGTGACGGGACCGCAAAAGTCAAATCGACGAATACGAAATTGGCAGGGGATGCTGCCAGCCACGTAATGCAACTGTTCATCCTGAACGCTGACGAGCATCCGTCTCACGCAGTGTACGACTCGGGAAACGATGAGCACATCTGCGGTTCGTGCCCACACAAGCGTGGCAACCCAATATCCTCACGTTGTTACGTGAGAGTTGAGCAAGCTCCACGTGCCGTGTGGCAAAGCTATGCGGACGGCAACATCGAGTACATGGACCCTCGTGATGTCGCTGCAAATCAGCCAACCGATACAGGACTCATGAGACTTGGTGCGTATGGTGATCCTGCAGCAATCCCATTCAAGGTTTTGAGAGAACTCATGAACGGGATCGGAGGTCAACGTTATCTTGCACCTGACCAGTTCAAGCGTCATACAGGATACACACACCAATGGATGTTACAACACATCGACCAACGTCTCAGATTCTTCCTCATGGCGAGCGTAGAGTCTGAATGTCAACAGGATTTAGCTACGTCAATGGGATGGCGCACATTCCGAGTAGTTGAACAAGGCGAATCGCTACGTACGAGTGGCAATCGACCAGAGATCGCATGCCCTGCAAGCAAAGAGCAAGGGTATCGACTCAACTGCGTCGAATGCGGAGCTTGTAACGGCGAACGCCTAACGAGTGGGGCACCACTAGGAGACCTCACCCGAAAAGTAAACGTCATGATTGAAGCACACTAGGAGGAGCACATGGCAAACCCAGAAGGAAAAACACGCAAGGTAGGAGCACCATACGAGGTGTGGGTCCAACCGTCACCGTTCGGAGGCATCATGACCACGCAGGTTTTGAAGTACAATAACGCTCCGCACAAACGGGACGATCAGTACTCGTCAGCTTTCTGCGCAGTGCAGTCGGCAGCTACATTCGGCTCATACGATATGGGCGATACGTACATAACCGACTTCACGCATCGAGCTGAGAAGGTGTACGACTACCGTACGGATGATGAAAATACACTCGCTGAAGTGCTACAAGCGTACTGGGAGGGACGCTAGGTACACACGACAACACGCAAACACGAAAGGTAACATTATGAACCCATTAAACACAGCTTGGTACACATTAGGCGACAACACATACAGCGTATTGGAGGAGGTGGTAAAAGCCACTCCTGTGGGTAGGGAGGAACCCACAAACCAGTGCGCTCATACGAACATGCACGAGGTAATCGATTGGAACGCTACGTGGGTGTTTGTTGAGCAGGTTGCGGCTTCAGTCGCAGATAGCCTTGGAGACGCTCAGGCGTATGCTGAGGAGGCCGTATCCGACATAGACGAGGTTAAGGGAAACAGTCCTGAGAATGCCGACATTGATTGGACCACCACGACTGACGGAGTACGCATAACCGTATCGTTCGGAGAAAACTACGATGCAGACAATGCAGAAACCAATCTGCATGAGTCCATCGGGAACATCGAGAACGCACAAGGCGAGCTTGAACAAATCATAGACTTGTCACAAGAAGACATGCAGCCCGACTTTACGGGTGGCGTATGCTCTGACTGCATGATGGCGTTCACTCCTGAGCAGTACAACGAGATAGTCGGGTCTGACCTGATCAAGCTGAACGAGGATGACTCACTCACGCGAGATACGTCAGCACGCAAGGTGGTAGCGCAGCAAATAGTTGACGCACTAGAACAAGCAGCACGATAGGAGGATTCGTGACACAGGAACACGTAATCTGGACGTGGGAAATACCCACGTTCGTATGGAACATAACGTCAGAAGAATTTGCTGACCTGTATGGGCGGTCGTGGGAGGACGACCCCCTACGCTGGTTGGCACAAGCGTGGACCTTGAAGGAGCAAGATCCGCTTGCGTGGCTCTCGTCACTGAACAAGGATCAGGCGCTACGTATACAGGAAAAGCTGGAGACTGAGCACGCCCGTAACTATGGGTCGTGTCCTTGCAAGGAGTGGGTCTCTCAGCATGTTGAAATCGTACACGTTACGGAGGGATCATGAGGAACCTAGCGGAATTATTGTTCAAATTCAGGCGTAAGCCTAAGCGGTACATCGTACCGAAGACGGTAGTGGAATGGGATTTGCTTCAGAAAATCGAGATGGGCGAGAAGGAACTCGCGTCGCTGCAAACGCAAGTATTTCAGGTGAAGGATCGTATACGTGGGTACCAAGTCGAGCTGACTGCTCGCCAGTACCGACGTATGCGTGAGAAATCATCGCTGAAATTACGGAGGTAAAATGTTCGAGTTCATAGGACGTTGCCCCGAATGCGACGAACGATTTTATGAGGTCTGTCCATGCGGATATGACCCGCTACATGAGGAGGAAGATGATGACTAAACCACCAATCAAAGAGTACCTGATGGACTATCTCCAGTACGACGTACGGCATGGTCCGTCACAAGAGACTCACTACCTGTTTGACGACATCCGTATGGCACTCAAGCACGTAACGGATGGGAAGTGGGATGAGGATGATTTCATGGCCGCAGTGAACACCTTCGTGATCACGTGGGCCGTGGCACTCATCACCGACGGAGTGGATGCGTACGAGGGAGGTGCGCATGGCGAGGAAAACATGGCCGATGTCGCTACGTACTTTCGGGAGAACGACAGTGGCTTTGACGTGTACACGGAGTGCCCTCACTGCGATGGGTTCGTAGGTCCGCGTGGCTGCATGGACTGCAACGACCCTACAGGTGAGTACGCTCGTGAGGACGAGAGGATGGAGCAATACAAGGACATGAAGAATTGGTGAAGCTTGACCACAGTGGTCAATGCTGTATAATGGAGGAGCAAGGGTTTACGGAAGGAGTCGTCAATGACTAATAACGCCTTTGAGGTAGACGCAAAAGGTCTACAGGAAATTTTGGGTGCTGTCCCTACGTGGAGACACGCACTCGAACTGGTAGCGAATGTATTCGATGAGTACAAGGGCTACAACGACAGGCTCAAGCCATCAGCCTGTCATGTAACGGCGACACGGGAAGGGCGTAAGACTCGCCTGCTTGTGTCCGATGATGGCGCAGGATTCGAGAACGTTGAAGATATCTGGACGTTCTTCGGGACCACGGGTAAACGCCATACCGCAGACGTGTCTGGTCGCTTTAACGCAGGGGATAAGCAGCTATTCGCTATCGCCACGGAAGCGAGCATACACACAGGTATGCACCAAGTGTTATTCCATAATGGGATACGTACGCACACGAAGTTTCGGGCTGAGAATAAATACACTCAGGGGACACGTATCAGTGCGTTACTGACCATCACCAAGGACGAGCACGACTCACTCGTGGACATGCTTGAACGGGTACATCCACCTAACAGACTCACGTACATAGTGAACGGGAACGAGGTGATGCCACGGGCACGAATGCATACGGTACGAGTGACTCTACCGACTGTCATACTCACCGAAGGGGCGCTACGTACATCGACACGCAAGACTGCGGTTGAGGTATATGCACCAGTCGATGGTGAAGCGTACCTGTACGAGCTTGGGATGCCGATATGCCCCATCGATAACGGGTTCGCATACTCGCTAGATGTGCAGCAGAAAGTACCGCTGCCACTGAGTCGAGACATGGTGAGTAAATCATACATGGATCGTCTGATCGGTAGCGTCGTGGACGCAGCTGCACAGGACGGCGTGATGCTAGTCACGGAGTCGGAGCAGGGTGCAGAGTTTCTCAAGCCTGCAATGGATTGGATACGCAACCCCGAAGCATTAGAAGCTACCACAACCAGTGTGTACGGTTCCGATGCGGTGAGGTGGTCAAGCGACCCTCAAGCAAATGCGATAGCTGCAGGTCAGGGACGTGTCGTTGTAAGCAGGAACACGTTCTCGCCATCGACAGTGAAGCGCATGGAATCGCAAGGCATTATGCCCACATCACGTGAAGAGTTCGGCGAGATAGTGGACGAGCTACGCGACAAGCAAGGGGAACGAATAATCCCTGATGCAATCGTGTTCGTATGTGAGAACTGCGGACACAAGAACGAACTTTCACAAGGAGGTTTCTAATGACGAAGGAGGGAAGCGTAGGGCTAACAACCCTACGCTCAATCATTAGGCAAGCACTGGACACACGCGACGAAGTAAGCGCATCTGAACTGGCCCGTGAACTCGCACGTACACACGGCGAGTCAGACTGGTGGGGCTTACTACAGACCGAGATGTTCGACTATGCACTGTACGGTGAAGTCGTCAGGCAGGTAGCCCAAACACGTAAGCAAGGGAGCGTAGTTTACGGGGAAAAATCTATCAAGCCTGAACGATTACAGGAACGCATAGAACACATACGTAACAAACGTATGAACGGGATGGAATGGCTAGGCGATAACAGATACAAGCGCGTAGCCAAGCTGAACCGTAACGAAGTCCTAGACGCAGCGCAGGCTAGACGTGAACGCGGAGAACTCAACAACCGATACGCAATGTTTTGGGAAACTCTCGCACAACGTATGGACGATGCGCAACTCGTCGAGGACGTAGCGACTAACGAAGACTTAGACGCACTACATGAACTGATTAACAGGAGGAACGACTAATGGCAGGTATATTTGCAAAGAAGGCGAACATCTGGAACTACTACAGGGTGACCTTGAAATTCAGGAACTATCTCATGGGTGGTGTACCCAAAGACCCGAAGATTATCGAGGGGTGGCTACGTACGAAAGGCATTGTCAGCAACGACAAAGACCTGAAGCAAATCCTCATGAATACCATGGCAGAGCTAGGTCATAACGTGACTGGCGAAATGACGAATGAGGAACTGATGGCGTTGAACGAAGGCGCAGCAGCTGAGGTCGCAGCCATCAAGAATACCAACGGGTTCAAGATTGACCCTGAGCACGGACTATACATCGAAGGCAGGCAACTGAAGGCAGCCTTCAAGGAGTCCACGAACATTGCATGGGGAGGCGTACGTAGGGGGCCAACCAAGAAAGGCTCCAAGAGCTACGTTGCTGAACGTGTGATGGTCGTCGAAGATAAAGTCTTCCTCGACAGGATGCAGCCTGATGGCGTGGAGGTCATAACAGGCCACGTGACTGGCCCACAGGGACCACGTAGCACACTCGGCTATACCGAGTACGTTGTCGAACCAACGATAACCTTCCATGTGAAGGAACTCAAGGTACTGCAGAAAGGTACGAAGATTGACCCGAAGGGTGGTGATCCAGCACTCACACTCGATGAGTGGGGACACCTCTTCACCTGTATGGAAGAGCAAGGTATCGGGGCGCTACGTTCTATGCAACATGGCAGATTCGATACATTAGCGTTCGACCCTGTAGACGTAGAGGATACGCCTGAGATGTCACCAGCTGTAGCGGAAGCTGAAGCTGTTATACTTGGAACTACGTCATAGATCCTTTCGTGGCGTAACCTTGCGAACGGGAGTGGGTGGTACTCCAATCCTGCCCACTCCCTAACGACTAGACAAAACATCACGCAACCCAACGTCACTCGTCTTGCGACTTTCCGATGCTAGCCTTTCCCAAGCCTACCGTATCGACACTACATGACTCGCCTGCTCAGAACTACGCCTGACGACAAAACGCTACCCGCCGTCACTCACCTAAACACACGACTTGCCTGAACATGACACTGCCGTTCCGTCCCTCCGACCATCCGACCCCTCGTCACTCACTACGCAGCGACTTACCATACCGTGACTTGTCAAGACAGTTCGCTACGCTACTCACCTAACCGACGTCTCATTACTCCCCGTCTCATTACGCTCCGTCTCATTACTTGCCGACTCTGCCTAACAAGCCGCAACTGCACCTCACCGCCCGTACCGACGGGTCGACCCAGAACGCAACGGGACGTTTATCCCCTACCCTCCTCCTACCGACATAACACCCCCGAACAGGACCGAGCGGGCACGCTACCGAACAGCCCGACAATCCGCTTCCCGCCATGACAGTGCGTCACAACTCGACGCGCCTACACACGACGCTGCGCCCCAAAACTATACGACCCCACGGTACATGGCAGGTCGAGTCGGGACATACCGACTACACTCATCTCCGCACTACACCACACGTGTGCTACTATAGATATATGTCGCATTGTTAACTGATTGAAAGGAGGTTGATGTGAATATAATATCTGGCAGACAAGCTGCCAAGAAAGCAGGGATGCGATACTCCACATTCATGGAGTACGTACTCGCAGGAGACATTCCTGCACGCAGGGTTGAGAACAGAAACTGGGAAATTCCAGAGGAATTACTGGATGAATGGATCAGTTCTCGAAAAGAAACAGCAATCCACGAAGCGATTGCACAAGCTGAAGAGCGCAAGAAAGGATATGTAGATGACGCAGGAACAGCAGCAGGTAGAACAACCCAAGTTACCACCAGAGCCGTTAGGGGACGACAAGTTGGGAGCGATACTCTTTGATTTTCCTGCCACACTCAGTGGCGGAACATTGAAGATGACCTTCTACCCACGTCACTCTGATGGGTTCAGCGCAGACGCTGATGGCGTGTTGCACTCACGAGATATGGAGCAGCTACTTATGTACTGCAGCATGCTCGACAAGAGGCTCTCTGAAACGAAGGCTGCTCACGCAGTGGTCGATGCGGAGATACGCAATGCTCAGAACGTACGAGCGCAACAGGATGCCGCAGCAATAGCACCACAGGTACCACCACAAGCAGTGGCCTCACCACTGGTGCAGGCAGCTGTGAATATGGGAGGCACTGTCGTAAGCACGGAAGGATTGACTGACAACGGGGTAGCTCCTAATGTCTGTCCCGACCACCCAGACAGGCAGCCACGCCCATCCAACTACGGTGGTGTGTACTGCACGGCGAAGCTCGCTCAACCAGTACAAATTACACAACCCAACGGGACGATCAAGATAAGTGAGTTCTGCACGTGGAAACACAAGGGTTAGGTGACATAGACACCAACGTATGGGAAGGTTGGGGAGACCACTCCAAGCTACAACAGGAACTTGATGCACGTAGGGAGCGGCTGAGTTCGCTCGGTCGAATGGCTCTCTATGTGTACTCATGCGCGGGCTGCCACCAACGTGTGTGGTACGACTATGACGATACGGACATTCAGTACCTTGCGGATACTAAGACCCCGTGTCGCTGTTATCATAGTAGCCCCGTGCCTGAACCTGAAGCTCCCATACAGCAGGTGCGCTTTGAAGAGACACCGTTCTGGAAGAGGTTTTAATGGAGATAGAATACACACGCACAGGAGAAAAACTAAAGTACGCATATGAGCTAGAGGGTGGGGCTGACAGGCTTTCCATCGAAGCTGAGAACGTACGCATGGAGAAGACAGGAGTACACGCCACGATTGACGTGTTCGTCAATGACGTACTGCTTGGCTCGGATGTGTTTAACGTAAGCAGGCTTGACCCACGTCAACGCCTAGCGAACAGGGCACACAGCCAGCTGAACGGCAACGGCACGCAGTTCCTAGACAAACCCACGATGAATCACATCATGGACTCGTTCTGCCTAGGGCTATGGGACGCGTACTCGCAAGACTCGATAGCTGCAGAGCTTAACATCGAGGGCGAACTAACAACACCGAACTATCTGGTGTACCCATTCCTGATTGACAACGGGGCAGGCACGATCCTGTACGGGGAACCAGCTAAAGGTAAGTCATGGTTCAGTATGATGCTGGCGCAAAGTATCAACCATGAATCGCCTGAAGTATGGGAGGTAGCGAGTGGTAAACGCTGCATCTTCGTCAACCTAGAGCGTGACGAGGAGGGCATACGCAGACGTATGCGTGCCGTGAACCGAGCACTCGGACTCAGTCTGGATGCCAAGCCGCTGATGATTAACCGTAAAGGCTGGACACTCCAGCGTACGATGAACAGCATCGAGCGTAGCCTTGAGCACTGGAAGGCTGACTGCATCATCCTTGATAGCATCAGTCGTGCTGGTCTGGGCCTAACGAATGATGAAGACGCGAACATGATCATGGATCAGTTGAACTCATTAGGCGTGTCGTGGCTAGGGATAGCACACACACCTAAGAACAACACCGAGACTCTGTTCGGGTCGCAGATGTTCATGGCATCCGCTGACGTGGTGTGCCAACTCACAACTGAGGAGCGGTACGACGAGAACAAGCTCGGGCTTGCGCTCGAAATCACGAAGGCGAATGACATACCCAAGATACAGCTACCTGTATGGGCTATGGAGTTTGATAACTACGGTATCAGCAACATGCGTGAAGCTGATGATGGAGAGTTCCTTGACCTCGCAGGATTCGTGAAGCCTATCAAGGAAAAGATTGCCGACCACATACGGTTGCATGGCCCGTCCACTGCGCCAGAGATTGGGACAGCAATCGGTAAGGGTAGGACCACAGTGTCAGCAACCCTGTCAGCCGATCCTGAATTCATCAGAGTCCACAAACAAGGGAACAAGCAGTTCTATGGCCTTAAAGGTGTCCATAGTGAAGAGTCTGTTGACCCTGAATTTATTGGTGAACAAGGTAATTTGGAGGAGCAACCGTGGTACCTCAAATAAAAGTCTGTCGTCTGTCGCCCTATAGGGAAGAGAAACCGACAGACAGACTTTGTCTAATAGAGACTACGTCTACTGAGCGTATACGTAGTAGATCATTTCTTTCTACCCTTTGGCTTTCAGCGTCGGGCATACAGAAATGAAACGTTCGCCTATGAAGCGAAGCGGACGCTTGCGTCCACGATCTAAAAAGACTGAGCGTAAGTATGTGGAAAGAAGAAAAATAGTTTCTAAGCTTTTAAGTACACGTACGAAATGCGAAGCAGGGATTATAGATGTGTGCGTTGGCAAGGCAGTAGATGTACACGAAGTAAAGACTCGTGGTAGGGGAGGCAGCATACTCGATGAGGAGAACCTGCGGTGTCTCTGTCGCCCCTGTCACCAGTACGTAACTGAGCATCCGAAGGAGGCCCACGAACTTGGATTAGTTGTCCATGCGTGGGAATAAGTATGGGTTATTTCAAACAAAAACAAATTGAAGAAGAGTCTGAGTTTGTACCTGAGCGAAAGCGAACGAATGCGAACAACCGACGACGAGGAAAGGAGTACGAGCGACGTGTCGCAGCTGCGCTAGGGGGTAAGCGCAACCTCGACAAGTCACGACCACACACAGACGTTGAAACCGATACGTCCGTGTATGAAATCAAATCAACTATATCACCCGTGCCTAAGTGGTTACTGAGTGCCATGCGCCAGTGCGTACTGGCAGCTGAGGAATCCAAGAAGGACATGGGTGGAGTGATTAAAGTATATACAGGAGGACAGGGAGGCGCGTCACGTGCGTTCCTGATAACGGAGGTAGATTTACATGCCAATAAGAAAGAAGGAGAAGACCCCGTACGGAACGAGGACAGTGCTGAAGTACACGATGGATGAGATCATCATGAACGTGGTGCATGACGCACGCTTCTACAAGAACGAAGGACGAGACGTGCAGTACCCTGTGCCTAACTGGGAGCTACGTGCCAAGGACACGAGGTTCGGTTGGCTCGGCACATCAGGGGACAGGAGAGCACGCGCACTGGCTGCACGTGGTGACCTAGAGGTGTCATACATCAAGGGCTATGCGCACTACTCGATACCGACAGACGCGCGACAGGGGAGGTTGTTCGATGAAGATTACAAATAGACTCGGCTTGCCTCAGCCTATCGTGGAGGTGCTCGCACGTGACGACTACAGCAAGGGTGACGCTGACTTCAGCGTGACTGAGCTAATAGATTCGCCACGCCAGAAGCAACTACTCAGAAGGCACGAGCACGAGATAACAGTGGATTGCATAGACCTGATATACCAGTTCGATGGCAAGGCTGTGCATGCACTGCTTGAAGGTGCAGAGGTGCCAGAAAACATAGGGTTGATCGAGCATCGCCTGTCAGTAGAGGTAGGCGACAGCACGATCTCGGGAGCCATCGACTACTACGACGTGCAGCGTGGTGTCATACAGGACTACAAGCGTGTGTCCACATGGGAAGTAGTCATGGGTATCAAGGAAGAAAGGCATAAACAGCTTAACCTATACGCGCACCTAGCCAGAGAGAATGGGTGGGTGGTCAACGGGTTGGAGATTGTGTACCTGTTCCGTGACTGGTCAGAGGCACGCTCCGTGCGTGAGCCAGACTACCCGAAGGACAGAGCCATGCGTGTTGAGATTCCTCTCTGGCACCCAAGCGAAACCGCCCTGTACCTTGAAGAACGAGTGGCGCTTCATGCACTGGCGCGAGCAACGCCTGACGATTCATTGGCGCTATGTACAAAAGAAGAAAGGTGGGAAGATGACACAACATTCGCAGTCATGAAGCATGGCAACAAGCGTGCCATCGCAGCGACAGATAAAGATGGACGTAAGTTTTCCACGAAAGCAGCTGCGAACCAATGGGTGCAGAACAACAGACCACACGATACACAACTATACATAGAAACACGATCAGGTGAGCCGCGCAGATGCCTGAAGTTCTGCCAAGCTGCACCATTTTGCAATCAATGGGGAGGATAAACATGGATGATTGTAATCACTACTGGCTTGTGCCAGTGCAGGGATCAGGGGGAACCATAAAGGTGTGTAAGGACTGTAAGACAGAGGAACCTCTCGACCCGCGCACACTGGAAGAGATAGTACCGCCAATGCCACGAGCGCGTACGCATTCAGGAGGCGGAGGCAGGCCTAGAAGTGGGAGAAGTAAATGAGTCACGAAGGTAACGACGCAAAAGCTGAACGAGATTTCGAAATGAAGAAGGAGAGACCAATGACATCACCACCTAAAGCTCCACTCACGTCACGAGTTATGGCAGAGATTATCTATAACGATGAAATGTCACAAGCAGACATCGCAGAATTTTTGCTAGAATGGAGACGTGACGTAGAGAATTACTGGGAGTATACACATATAGGTGTTGCGTTCTAGAATATAATCTGATAGAGGTGCTGTATGGACGAGAAGAAACCCCCATTTTGGAAGAGGATATTCACTATCCCCGACGTTCATATGGCGCCCATTAAACTGAGACTTCCTAAGTGGCGTACTCCTGAGATAAATTTGCGTATACCTTCCTTCGGTGGTTGGTCACCACCTGATATACGTATTCCTTCGATCTCAGGACTACGCGTTGTCGGGGGAGTGTGGCGTGTAGGTACTATCGGACTTGGCGTGGGTGCGATAGTAACAGTATTTGCAATATATACTGCCGTGCGTGGCCTACACGCTGCACCAGTCTGGCCTGAGCCAGCACTGTATACCGCCAGCTTAGTGGAGCCAGACCACAGTGTTCAGGTAGGTCAGGACTGGGACCAGTTCATGAATGACCAGACACCAGCTGACGTACGTGCGCTCCAGACCATGACCTTGCAGTTGAATCTGTCAGGCGCACGAGCAGCGGACATCACTATCGATGGCTTGAACATAGGTAAGGCTTCTAACCTGACTGATGCTATCCAAGTAATAGGTAGCGTCGCTAACAACAATGCGTTCTATCTTGAATGCGATGAGATCATCATATCGAACGTGGTCGCTACAGCTTTGTCGCTTGAGAACAGCGAGATATACGAGCTAGTGCTAACCAATAACGTAGCGGACGGGTTAAGCGTGTCACCTACGCTCAACAACACCGTGTTAGATATCGTCGTGCAGTCGAGTCGTGGTGCTGTGACAGTGCCTGCCATTTCCAATGGCGACTATGACCGTATCATCATCGATACTCAAACAGCAGGCTCGAAATGCAGGACGCTTACCCTGTCCAACATCAAGGCGTTTGGGGCAGGGTTGAACCTAGATCACATCAAGGCGGGCAAGCTAACTATCCAGTCGAGTACCATTGGCTCTGGTTCAGGAATCGATACCGCTGATTTTGTTATCTCTGCAACTACGAAAGTGCAATCTTTCACCAGTACTGGCAACGTGGAAAAGCCTGTAAAGGTACAGTAGTTTGCGTAAGGTACTATTAGGTGGGGTTGTCCTCGCAGTTTTCCTTCTTTCTCCTGCGGTGATACCGCCCCAATATGTGGTCTCCTATAGCCCACCAGCAATACCCACTGCTGTGGTGCTGATCGCTCCAGAATCGGCACCAGACGTGGGCATAGGGGCCACAACCCTACCTGATGTGACTCAACACACAGCTACCTACGGAAACGAGGCGCATTTCGTCACTGAGTGGCAGCTGATGGAGGTGCTGGCACAGACTTCTTGGCGACCGCATGTGATCAAGACGATCCAGATAGAAGATGAGTCATACATCCTTGACAAGCGACCTCTGCGATTCCTCTACGCACTCATGCTGTGCGAGTCGGGTGGCAAGGAGGATGCGGTGGGTGACCTTGATTTAGGGGTATCGTTAGGAATCTTCCAGATTAATATTTCCTATTGGCCCCGACTGCATAAAGAGTATAATTTATTGGACGCAGAGGACAACGCGCAAGCTGCGTATGTTGTCTGGAAAGCAATGGGATTCAAGGCTTGGAGTTGTTATGGCGGAGAACCTGTACCAATACAAAGTATCAGTGAGTAGGGTCGTTGACGGGGACACCGTTGATGTAGACGTGGACTTAGGCTTCGGCGTATGGCTACGTAACGAGCGTGTGCGACTGGCAGGCGTGGATACCCCAGAGAAAAGAACCAGAGACGCAGCTGAGAAGAAGGCGGGCATCAAGGCCAGTGAGTTCACAGCAAAGATGTTGAACGAGGCTGAAGAAATTGTTCTGGTAAGCCACGAGAAGGGCAAAGGGAAGTACGGGAGAATACTCGGCACCCTGATGTGTGACGGAATGTCCCTGAACGATGCGTTGATTAGCTCAGGCAACGCTAAGGAATACTGGGGCGGGACAAAGACCTAAGACTTTTTCTTAGCTGCCTTCTTCTTTGCCACTGGCTTCTTCTTCACAGGATCTTCTTTAGGTGCTTCTGCTGGCGGCTGTTCAGCTGCTACCAATCGCGCCTCTGCTTCTGCTCGAAGCCTCATAGTCATGGATCTTTCTGTTGGCATTAGGTTACCCTTTCTTTTTCTTGGTTGACATGAACCGACCCGTCTTCGGGTCTCGCTTGAGCGTGACTAGGCTGGCCGTATCATCACCCACCAGCTTCTGTGCTACTCCTGACTTCACAACACTGGCAGCAGCACTGATAAACACAGTAGCCACAAGCGCCATAGCGTCCATGTCTATGTTCGCTAGTGACATACCAGCAGTCACCCCCAAGGCAGCTTGGATTCCCGTGCTGACCGCCCTTTCTGCGATGTCTTTATATTCCTCGGAAATATTCATACTAATACCTCTTTCTCTTTGTGTTCTTAACCTTCACCCCTGCACGCTTCGCTGCCTTCTTCGCAGCAGCACGCCCCTTGGGTGTGTATGAATAATGTTTGGTCTTCCCACCTGCTCGTACTGTTGGCATTACGATTCCTCCAACCCCATCAGCTCATCTATTACAGCCATCATCATGCGTTGACCAGAATCTATTTGCGCCATAGCACTATCGACTCGATCTTGCATGTCGTTTTCTGCGGAAGCTGGTGCTTCCGATGCCGATCCCGTGCAGTAGTCGAACGCATTCAGTAATCCTTTTGACTTCTGCATCCACCTGTTATTCGCTCCACCAACGCCCCAATGAAGATGTGGCCCAGTACTAATACCAGTGTTGCCAGAAATGCCAATACTATCGCCAGCACTGACCGAATCTCCCTCGTTGAGCGTGGGCTTATCACGCATATGTGCAAATATAGTATACCCAACTACGTCACCGTCTGCATCCTTGATGGCCCCGATGAGACCGTTACCAAATATGCTTGAGAAGTTCTTTTTCCAAGAGTCCATACCTTCCCAGAACACTGAGTCGATATTCATGTCGCATGGTGCCTTCAGCGTAGTACCTTCGGGAGTTGCGATATCCACACCAGAATGCCCAGAGCTGTGAGCAGCAATGTCCCGCACGCCAAAGTGGCTAGTAATCCTACCTTCAACGGGGTAGCCCACATAGTTATTTCCTTCCACCGATCCTTGAAACTTAATCATGCTCTTTTAAATCCTCTCAAGGTCTTCGCTAAGTTGGCTTGCTTTTTCGTACGCTTCGATACCTTGGCATCGCGTCGAGACCATTTGTCTGCAGCTTGCGCGACACTCATACCAGCACGCTCCGCCTTCTGAGTGAACGCACCCTTGCGCTTTATGGCATCCTGAATCCAGTTCTGCTTCTTACTGCTATTTGCCATGACTAACTCACCTTCGTTGCTAGAATGTACGACTGTCTTTCTATGCTAGTTACAGTTGCGTCGCTTACCAACTGAGCAAATTGTAACTGGACTGTCCCTGCATTGGAACCATTAGTGACGAGGCCATACATTGGGACTGGAACAGGATCTGCTGGAGATATTCCCCTACCGCCAAACGATGGCTCCCATGTTATTGGACCGTCTAAGTTATGAGTCGTTGGCATACTACCACCTGTGGGGTTAAGCCCGACATTGTTTTGCGAGTCACCCTTGTGACCCCATCGCATTGTGCAGTCAACAGGATACGTCCATTTGAATGTAATATCGGCTGCCGCCGCGCTACATGTGAGAAGTAATATATCTAACGCCCAGATTTCGTTGGCGGCAATAGGAAAGGACAGGCCTGTTATGTTTGTAAATGTAGTTGTCGACGGAGGTAGATCTACATCCGTTGCTACACGCATACTTGTCACTGGCTTAAGCGAACTACTTGTGACATTGCCGTTGCTGTCCACTTTGAATTGGCTCACCCCTGAGAAATCTTGCACATCAAAGCTATTGGCTCCTGCTGCGTCACCAATTTTCATGACGATATTATTATCTGCCTTAGCCCAAATGATTGGCACGAAGTCTCGTGCGCCTTCTAAGGCTTCTTTAAACTGGTTGAGTTGTCCTGCAGATGCAACGTCACCTGCACTCACATTGTTGAGTCCTGAATATGATGCAGGCATTACTGTCTCCTAAACATTTGGTGCTGTCATTGGAGTTGACAGCCTCTGTCCATTATCCCATGCGCCTTCGCCCCATGACAAGAGAGGAGTTGTCAAAGTGTTCGGCACTAATTCAGATAGGGTGATAGTAAACATTTCCCTATCGCCTGATTCACCGCGTAATGTACCAGATGATTGAATGTCCTGTACCTTCACGATAAAATTTTGACCATTGCGGTCATAGAATGTGACTTTCTTGTTCGGGGATTCAAACAGAAAATTCCTCTGACGCGTGGCCCCTTCTCGCATTTTGCCGCCACCGCGTAACTCCTGATCGTTAGCAACCACGACTTGCATATTCCATACACGTACTCGATCAGGCAACATTGCACTGTCCATTGCAATAGATCGTATCGGCGCATGAGTGTCAGATGCTGAATAGTACTGAAGGAAATACCGAATAGATCTCCACCTGTCTTGGCTAGCGCCTGTCATGATATTGCCATCATTGGTTCGCTTGATAAATGGTTCCTCTAGGGGCCAATAAGCATCAGTAAACGGGCTTCCCGTATCAGGATCGATCCACACCTGACCGCCTCCGACTGCTCCTAGCGTACGGTCATAAATGCCGTCGTCGAACTGCCAGTACAACTGCCACCAATTTCCGTCACTAGCGTTATCTATTATCGTTTGTACTGATGCAAGGTACTTATCTATATTTGCTGCACCCAACGTTACCCACGGCCCCCATATATATGCAGTTGAAGTTTGAGAAAGAGATGCCGCATCTGGATCTGTTGACCAATCTTCACCGAGCTTAGGTAATGTCAATACCATGTCGTGCAGTTGATTACTCAGAGACGGCATGAACGGAGGCGTGGTTTGATCTCTGTTATAAGCCATGAGCATGTGCAACTCAGGATTAGTAGAATTGGTCGTTCCTGCTGGAGATACCCCTAGACCACGCATAGATCCATACTGACTGTAGCTGATTGGGTGCCAGCCGCCTATACTTGGGTCTCCTTTGAGCACATGGGTATAGTAATTGTCTCTGTAGTCATAGGTTCCTGCACCGTATTGTTCTCCAAATGTCCAGTCAAATTCAAATGCTAGATATAGCCACTGTCCGTCGGTCGTAATAGCGTTGACCCGCCCACTGTAAATATTGTTCGAGTCTACGGGAAAGATCGGCATAATTGTGTTTGCGACAGGATCGAACTGCATAAGGTGTCCGTCGTATCCTACATATATTTTCCCGTCAGTATGAAGAATCGGGTTGTTCCCATTTCTGTGGTCATCAATGTTTTTAGCGCCTACCCACACATCTTCGCTGCCTGTTCCAGCAGCATTTAGTTTATAAATCCCGTTCGTTTTGAATACATAGATTGTATCCATGTGCTCCAGTAACCCAGTGACTGTTTCGTTCTGTGTCCCGACAGTCACCACTCCTGACCATACCGCTGCAGGAGCTGTGTTGTTGCGAAGGTTCCCCTGATAATCTATTCCCCAGATAATAGGATTGCCTGTCGTCTGCCCACGCACGCAGTAGTAAAGCTGATCATCATTTGCTACCGCTGATTGAGCCCATCCCAAACCATTGCTGGAATAAATGTAAAAGCCGCCTTGGCGAGTCGATTTCTCCACACACGATACCCACACATAGCCACCATACTCAACGATATCCAGTGGCAAATAGCCATCTGCAAGGTTTGCAACTCGCTCCCAATACGAACCGTGGACTTCCCACCTCCACACGTCATTCATGAGCATGAATGTTCCTACAGAAGTATGAACCACCCTGCCATAACCGACAGGCAGCTGCTCATGGCTACCAAAATATATCGTTGAGGTGTCATTCGGTAGTGCATTTCCGTCGACGGACCAATAGTTATGAGTGTCGCCAGTCGGTGTCAGCTTTCCAGCGGTCGATCCATCTACTTTTAATCCTTGATTGTAAACGGAAGGAGCATTTACAGATGAGTGAGTGAAACTTACACCTCCAGTCCAGTCTTCAAAGGCTATAGGCACCTTTATTTCTGGAGGAACTGATGAAAAAGTGAACGCGGAATTGTCGACACGTGGTGCGATAGCAGGCGCGAGTGATTGCTGGTAGGCCAGACTATCACCTTCGCCAGTTGCAAGATTAAATCCGATCTTGTCTCCGCCAAACCCAAGAAATATGTCGTAGGGACGCTGACGTGCTGCTTTACTCATATGCGCTCTTAACTGACGGAGCAGATGGCATTACAATCCTGTCCTTAACTTCGGACTTCCGCCTGTCAGCAAGAGCGATACGGCTAGTGAGCTGTTGCATGGACTCGGCGCTCATGCCCTCTCGCTCAAATAATATTTGCGCAGCTGCGCCATACAGTATTTGCGCACTTGCGCCATCTACCTGCGTAGTATTGGTATTCTGCGGCGTGCCAGTACCGAGACTGCTGATGTAGTCACGTCCTTCAAGCCTGAGCTGATTGCCCCTATTCGGGACATAACTGAGATATATCTTCTGGGTCGTATCATCACGCCTAACTTCACGTCCGAGTAGGAGATCGTAGTTATCGCGTATGCGGCTACTAGCACCGAAATAAAACCAACCGCGTTCAGCAAAAATGACAGTTCCCTGACTATCAGTTTCCGCTGTAATAGTGACTTGTAATGCTGTGCTGTTCTTTCCTTCGATGTCTCCCTCAGCAACTAATAGCTCCCATCCGTTACCCCTATGCATGTTTGAAATGATGTCGCCTGATGCGTCGGACTTAATTGATGCGTAAACTGACTGAGCGTTCGGAAAACCACGGTAGTATACCCAGACACCAAACGTCATTCTACGTCCTGCTGCACTCGATGCAGTGACATTGGACATATTGGCAACGTCCTGTACATATGTAGCCACAGCACTGCCTGTTGTGTATAGGCGTGTACAATTATCACCATATTTAGGTACTGTTACATCAGATGTTTCATCCGCTTCAATAGTCGCCGTGAAATTCGTAGCTGTCCAATTAGTCAGAGCGTCTAACTTAGGAGTTCCTAGTAAATTCCACGTGGTACTTGAGTCCCATGCTAGCTCTTCATAGACGCGGACAGGTCCGTGCCGAATGGTAGATGGGATATCGAACGATGTACTATGCCCATCCCCTGTGAGTGTATCGTCATACACAATCTGGAATAGGTCATCGACGACACGATAGCGAGCCTCATCTAAACACTGGTATTTAACTGTTGGATCGTACCGATGTAGCTCGTATTTTTGGTACACAGTGGGGACAATCGTGTAAGCAGGAGCAAAAGTCAGGGTTCCTGTAGACGACACAAAGTTATCTACCCGTCGAACCTCATACTGGTTAGGGCCATTGATCGGCCTAACATAAAAATCGATAAGCGCGTCGTCGCCATAGCGTCCGAGCTTATCGTCAACCATCGTGGTTAGTGTGCCGCCAGTAATCTTCCCTGTCTCATCTTCATACGGAGATGTTTCGCCGACCCAGTAATCGCCAATGAACTTGGAAAATCCATGCAGTAAATCAAGTCCGCGCATTGTCATTATGAAGACACCTCTACATGGGATGCCACATCAATGGTGACATCAGGACTTACCGTCATTGTACCTACTGCGGCGGTAGAAATAATTGATTCCGTGCCATAAATATCACGCTTTACCTGTACATCCCAAACATAATCATATTCTTTAGCGCCTAGCAAAGATGTTTCGGCATGCGTTAATACGCATTGCGCTTCACCATTAGGCCCATCGGTGACATAGATGCCTCCACCAACTGTACGCTGAACTAATGCACCAGAGTCAGGCTCACTGTACCTAGACTTAACAGTAAACCAGATAGATGCCATATTCCCTGCTGTTGTAAGTGGATATACATTGTCACGCAGATCCCTGAATCGGAAATATAGAATTAAATTATCTCCACGGCGCATAGTAATATGATCCACTGGAGCATATACGTTATCACCAGAGCTTTCGGGTATCTGAGATACATAACACTTTGCCATCACACGTGCGCCGACCGTTTGAAGCGATCCTGACGTACTTAGTACAAGACCTGTGCTACCTTCTGCTAATTTGAAAGCCATCATTTCTCCTGACGTTGCTAATTGTACACCAGTCGTACCTTCGACCTCTAATATTTCATTGACTCGCGCTTCGCCCGAGGTGCTTAACGATAAGCCTGTACTTCCTTCAGCCTGAACTGATGGTGTATTGAGTAATAAGAGCGATGATAGTGACATGCTTACTCCTATACCGAATTAATAGACCACGGGTACGCTCTGTCAGAACCTCCTGTACGTTGCAATGTAGCTGTAAATGAGAATGGCGAAGTTACTGGTTCAGTTTGAGCGATTGGTTCAGTCTGTACTCCTGAAAATGTTTGCTCAATAAAAACAGCTACAGTAGTAGTGGTAAGTGTTTTTGTTTTGGCTTTAAGAACTACGGTATCGCCTGCTTGCATAGCTGATAAATCAATTTGAATTACGTACACTCCAGCAAATGTCTGAGCTACTCCTAGTGTTTGTTCAGTACCATCAGTGGTGGTAGTGTCAGAATCTCGTACTACTAATGCCATGTCAGGCTCCTATCTACCTTGTGCCGCTTTCTCAGCATCCTCTTTGTCGTCAAGCTCTTTCTTCAACGCGACATTTACAACGACCCAAGAACTGCCATCAAATGAATAGCACCCGCCATTCTGATAGCCAGAAGGCAGAGTCACCCCAGTCACAAGCTCGTAGTCTGCGTCTGTGAACATTGCTGATTCCGTTGTTGCACTACCATCTACCGATGTCACTTTCGTAGAGTTCAGCGTGACGGTTACCGAATCTTCCCAACTCATCCAAATAGAATTGTCTGCCTTTTTACGAAGTACAATCATTACAAGCTACTCCCTGTCTGCGTGATAACCACATCTGACGCTGAAGTCGCAAACCCAATATGAGTATTTGAACCAGCAGTGCTAGTAATTGCACCAGACGAATCTGCATACGCTTTTGCTGCAATAGTTAGACCTGATTGTTGAGTGTCTTTAGAACTTAGCCACTTCACATCGACTGATTGCCCGTTAGTTACAGTGGACTGCGCAATACCAATAAACGTGGCGCTGTTATCACTTCCACTTGTCGGCTGATACGAACCCGCTTGGAGATAATACGGAGATGCCCACGTCATACCACTCCACAAATACTTCTTATCATCAGGGCTATACGACAACGCAAAGTCTCCGTTGCTTGCCAGAGTAAAGTTTACTAATCCTGTGCTTCCAGTCGGCAACATAGCTGTAGTTGGTGACGATGCAGCAATGTAATGACCTGACGAACTGTCATACGCAAACGAAAAGATGCGTGGCATTTGGTAGCCGTTGTAATCCTTTGACATGACAGTAACGTTAGATAATCCATCATCAAGGGATTGCGTGGTTGGATCATATCCCTTATAGAAATCACCATCACTAGAGGTAAACGCCTTAACGCTCCACGTCATTGTTGAACCGCTTGTCCACGTACCCGCAGCCGTGAAGTTCTCGTCAGGACTATTGTTCCACATCGCAAACCATCTTGAATCAGCACTTCGGTAACACAGTTGCAGATTGCTGTTGGAAAAAGATCCAGTCGTTAAAGTCTCTTTGCTACCCCATGTTATAGAGCCACCTGCTACTGTCCCTATCATGTAATGGATCAGGTGCGGAGTACCAGACGCAGCGTTATACGCTTGGAATATCACTACAATAATCTTATTGTCAGGATCGTATGACGCTTTAATAGCGCCCCTTCCGTCGGTATAGGGATCTGTATCTAAGGTAGTAGGGTTAGTAATGTTACCGCCGATAGTAAATGTGGTACTACCAGCACTCGCATTTTCGATGTCGGTGTAGAAAGTGCCTGAATTGTTCTGCCAAAAAAGTAACGAGTACCCTAAATCTGGAATGTATATTCCGCACTTAGCGTATGTAGCAAAGCTCGTCGAAAACTGTGTATTGGTACCGAAAGTGAATGCGGAACCACTACTGGCAACTGGAAATACAAAGCCATAGTTAGCCGAATTGCCCCAACCCATAGCAACATACCCAACTTCACCCGTATCGTCGTACCACACTGTTGGATATGAGTTGCCACTAGAGCCTGCGTTATAGCTAGTATTAGTTGCAGCTATGTTGTTTGTTGTTGTTAACGCACCTGACGCGGTTGTGAACCCGCTGAGGGTTATACCACCGTAATATGGAGTGGTCGGCCACTGATAATTCTCATTCATCCTGACATGATGATCTTGTGATTTATCGTAATAACTCTTACCTGCCGCAGTACTCATGCCCCACATATTTGCGGACCAACCATACCCACTGTTATTTGTTGTACCGTCTCCAGCAGCATTGCCAACTAGCGTATTTGCTAGTTGTGAGACTGTTCCTGCGGCATCTAATACCACTGCACGACCAGCAGCGATACTACCGTTAGCTACAAATGTGCCTTCTGCGCCGCCCGCAGCAGCAGCCCATATTGGAGCATTGGTCGCTCCATTTGACGTGAGTACATCGCCAGCGTTGGCAGACAATGCAAGTTCAGTAACGTTGCCGTTGTTATCTGTGTATAAAACCTTATCAGTACCGCCCTTAAGCCCTGTGACTCCTTCAAAGGCTGGCGCTGTCGCACCTGTAGAAATAAGCGCCTGTCCATCAGTTCCAATCGAAACTTCTTTTACGTCGCCATTACTGTCGGTATAAAATACCTTGTCTGGAGTACCAGTCAGGGTGGTAATCTCATCAGGGCCGTTTACTGTAGGCATCGCGTACTCCTATGAACAAGTAATAGTTAGCTTAGTTGCCTGAAACTGAACCGCATCTCCGTCAGTACATGTCACACCACTGGTTAATGAGCCGCCAAACAAAAAGTTAGAGGCTGTACCAGCTGAATTGTTCCACACTCCAAAGTGAGTTGCTGTCACCCAATCGCCACCAGACGCAGCGGCAAATGTAATCGGGTTTGCATTCGTAGTTGAACCACCAGTGATGGTGTTCCACTGCGCAGCACCATTTGTATATGCTGCACGCGCATATGCATAGGCAGATGTAAGTTCATTTGCGGCAGGTGTAGCTGCAACTGGATCAGCTGTATGCAGCGAGATGTAATACGTCGCATCTGGACTCATCAAATACCCTGCAGCATCTGTCAGTCTCGTGACTACTTGGTTTTTTAATGTATCTGAAACTGCCATTGAGTTCTCCTAAATATATGTGGCAGGGTAGGCTCCTCCCCAGAACAACCTACCCTGCCACAATAATACTACAAGGTTAGTAGTCTCTGGGCATTGCTAATACCAGAAGGTATGTAGCGTTTCCAGCACTCTTGCCTGCGATATTATTTTCGTGGTTTCCCACTGACCATCCAAGACCCTGACCTAAGAACTGACCATTCTCAAAGGCAACAGCTTTTGTATCGCTAGCTGCCATCGTAATAGTTGTCCCACCTAGATCAGCTCTCTGAGACGGTGGTCTTGTACCAGCTTCCATGGTGACATCGTCACCAGCTGCTCCTTGATCGGTAAACACGAAAACGAGTCTACGATCAAGGTAACCACTTACGTCAACATTGAAGCCATCTGCGCCAGTAACAATCAACTCTCCAAGAGTACCAAATGCACCAGCGTTCAGATCTGCACTTTCAGTATTGAGGGTCAGATCTGTAACTGTTATTGGTGTAATAGCCATTTATCTATCCTCCCTATGTACCTTCAGCGCCGTAGATGTAGCACAATGCGTATGGTCGTGTGACCTTCGCACCGTATAGATGCAAGCCCTTAAGCGCATCCGAGAATGATCCCTCTGGGCGGTAAGCCTCAGTGTCATCAATCTGTTCAGCATAAGTAGCTGCTTCGTTTACACCTGTTTGAATGTAGTAATTTGCTCCAAGGCCGCCAAGCGATGAGACATTGTTCGATACGTAAATATCAAACCCTGCTGCTCGTCCGATGTGACCATTTTTCAGATCATCTCGGTTCGCTACAGTACCGTATGACACAAATCTATCATCTTTGAGCAACATACCCTCAAACCAAGGCGGTACAACCGCCCATCGGCCACGAGTTGGTACGTTCTGCTCAGAGAGAGCTACACCAGCATCTACCAATGATACATATGCATTTGTTTCACCAGCGCCAGTGCCGATAGTTAATACCGCACCACCAACACCAGTGACATTGTTTGTTGATCCAGCCTGCAAAACGCTTGCCAGATATGTGTCTACCTCATCTGCCATAGACCATGCAGTTTCCCTCGTAGCAGCATCCATCAATTTTGGCTTCTGCTGCCATCGGTCTATATCGTCAATCTCGAAGTTGAAGTACTTGTTTTGGGTGATCTCAAGCACCATGTCTGAACCCTCTAGGGTCTCAGGAGCGTTGATTGCACCGTTCTTCGTGTAGTCAGAGATAGTTACTCGACCAATAGAGTTGATCCGAACTGAGTCTCCAGCTGCACGAATGTCACCTTCGTAGTCACGGTTTAAGCGATCAGCAAAAACATGAGCTGCGTTAAGGTTTTCGAGAATCCGATTAGCCCAAATCTGAGGAATAAAGTTATCAATAGCCATTGATATTCATCCTAACTTGGTTGTGCGAGGACTTTATCGATGACCTCTTTAGGGAGGTCAGCAATTTCATCTCTCGACATTTTTGATAATTTTTCAAGGGTTAAACCCTTATATGAAGTACCTGAAGCCGCTGGTGCAGGGCTGCCGCCATTTGATGTGTCTGCGCTTTTCTTTTTATTACGCCGACTACCACGTGCCGTTTCCGCTACCACCTCATCAATCGCAGATTCAGCAGCTGCTATTGCCTGCTCAAGCGTTTGTCCTTGCTTGATATCCCATACTGACGCAGGAATATCTTCAGGGGCCATGCCCTTGCCTCTGGCATATGCGATCACAGTACGTGACGCTGCTGTAATTTCTTCAGTTGATGTGTTTGCTTGGGTTGCTCCCGATGTGGAACCTTGACCTAACTCCTCTAATAGCTCTTGACGTAATGTTTCCCGTTCGTTCCGTCTGTCAATATCGGAACGTGCAGAACGTACTTGTGCAAGTACATCCTCGGAGGCAGTCTCCTGCAATCCAAGTTCTAGCAAATCCCTAATCTGACTGAGTTCCTCACGCAAAGCACTCGCTTCACTCTTAGAGACAAAGTCCGCAGTTTTAGCTTCTAGTTGGTCGAGAGTCTTGGTATACCTTCCAAGCATTGGCCTGAGTTTATCAAGCTCATCCTTGGTGGCGTACTCAACCTCGTCGAGAACATCAGCTTCTTCGGTGTCTTCAGTTTCCTCAACCGAGTCCACTTCTTCTACAGCTACATCTTCGACAGGCGCTTCCGCTGTGTCCTCAATGTAACTATGTTCTGAAATTGGAGCAGTTTCGTTGACCACTTCGTTTTCTCCTATTCTAAATAAGTATCTCTCACTAGCCATCAGTTCGTCAATGCATTAGCGGAACCGTTGTACACGCTGATTGATTAGTGAATATGCTTCTGGTGTCCGTCTACCAATGAGTTCTAGGTCTTTCTTCAGCATCCCATTGGTTGCAAGTGCTCTATCCTTTAGTGCAGTCACCTCCTTATTTAATCTAATGTACATAGCATTATTCAATGCAGCCGCTATTCTTGGGTGCGACGACTTCATTGCTGTGAATATGGCATCAAAGCTAGACCATGAGGAATCTGGCACTGGATAGCCAGCCTGACGTAGATACTTTGCGATCTGATTACGATTTGCGACATATACCTGATCGCCAAGACTATAGAACCCAGACTTAGCGACTCGGCTCTTAGCATCGATATATGGTTTCAGCTCTGGAGGATATTGAGAAACGCGCCTGTTATCAACGTACTGTCGCTGCTCTTCAGTCAATCCTGCCATGAACTCTTCAAGCAAAACATCGTACTTTATCCAGTCCATAATGCCAGTATTCGCTATTTCAGCAGCATCGTATAGTTCATAGAACTGACTGATCGCTCGCTGGTTTGGGTCAGACAGATCGGGATTAGTTATTTCCGTATCGAGCGTTTCATCTAACTGTTTATAGCGAACAGCGGTCTCTCTATTAATTTCGCTTATACGCTCAAGTACCTGAGATATAGTCTGAACTGGATGCGTACCACTCTTGTGATGATTCCAGACAGCTTCGATTTCATCCATCCGATCTGCCCGTATATCTCCACGTTGGAGTGACGCAAGCACACCTGCCTCGCCACGAATTTCAAACTTCTTCTTATTAAGTTCAATGTTCTCTTTATGCTCTGGGAATAGCTCATCAAACTTCTGCTGTGCGGTACCTGTTAGCTGGTCGTATGTCGCATATATCTCGTCTGGTTTCATTCCAAATGCTGCGAACCCTTGTGGATCTAGGTTCGATACCCATTCGGCAGCCGAGTAATCTCTTCGTTCTGATGCCGTCGTCGGCGTTGCCTTAACACCTAAGAAGTTGAATATTGGAGTAACCGTCAGGGGAGTCTTATCCGATATCGGGTCAATCATGTCTTGCGTAGAAAATGGAGCAAATCCTCGACCGCTGGCCCAGATACTCTGAATGGTTTGCTTAGGATCTCCGAATGCACGTGTAGGCTCTCCTTCAAAGTTATAGCCACGTCGCAAATCATTGATGAAACTTGAAGATGGACTCGCCTTAAATTCCAATGTTCGTTTACTTAGGGCTGCCCATCCTTCAGTAAACAACTGAGTGATCATACTTGCCATAGTGTCCCAAGGGCCAAACACAGATATATCAGCACCACCCACATTTCTAATTCTCATAAAGTTTGTGTTGTAATATGGGTTTCCGTTTATGTCGTACTTGATAGGTCTCAGATCGGTTTGCTCGCCACGCATTTCATTCATCATGTATGTAAATACTGAGCCGAGCGCGACCGTACGCACAAACATTTCTCGCGCCACTTGCGACTCGGGCGATGTTCCTTTCATACCCTTACCTAGCATTGATATTTGCGACCTGAAGAATCGTGGTGCAAACAATAAGGTCTGCTCAAGGGAGTTAGGTTGAGCGTCTTTCCAACCCGTGGCTTCGTTAATTGTTTGAATGAGATCGCGCTCTTGCTTCTCTGTGAGCTTCTCTCGCTTTCCACCAGACGCGATCATCCTCATAGTCTGCCCATTGTCCACGGCGTTTCTATATAGCATGAGTCGCAAGAGATTTCCCGTCCGAGAAAAGTGCATGTTTGATTTTATAGCACCCTTTTTCAGCAAAGGAATCTTATTAAATACTGCGTTTTCAGTAATCTTATCGTTGATTAAGAATTCACCGAATGATTCTTCTGGAGACCAATATCCTCCTTTACGCACGAACGCCTGTATACTTCGTTCTCCTAGATTACGCTCTGAGTAGTTGGAACTTACAAGGTCGTGCCAGAGTTTATCGTCTCCTAATACCGAACGTGTAGCAATAGTAAAAGCTTGAGCTGCCTGTATAGGGTTCGTTCCTAGTGCAAGCAATCCCTGAATACCCATTGCAGATGCATCGAGTGTAGCCATCACAGGACGCATCGTATTATTGAAGGCATTCATCCCGCTAACGACAGCTCCAAGCGGGCCACCAGTTTCAACTGGAGCAATGCCTTGTGCTACTTCTGCGGCAAATGCCTCATTGAAATACCGTTGTCCTCCGAGCCTATTGCTGATATTGGGAATTTGCGACAGCAGCTTTTCATTAACAGTCCTATTGAATTCTCTCTCGTATCGGTCATCGAGAACCTCTTTCTCTGCCCTGATTTCGTCCAACTGCCTTGCGTAGTTTTCTGCACGCGCCGCTTCTTTTTCGCCCATAGTCTCCCATGCTTGCCGTAATGTCGAATTCTTTTTCAACATCCTATTTGCCATGGTGAGACGTTCTTGTTGTACACCACTATCGAACAGGTTTTTGATTCTCTCCATAGAGGCTCCAGCCTCAGTCCGTTCCCGTGCAACGACTCCAGCTAGATAGCTTTCAAGTCGGGATACTTGGTTGCCTTCATCAGCTACTTTCTGCATGATGTTGTCTCGAACTAGCGTGAACTCTTCAATTCTGTTCAGCATTCTATTCATGGCTTGTTCATGGTACATACGTTTTTTGAACATTGATTTGAATTGCTTGGTTAGCTCTTCAGGAGTAATGTTCCGTCTTAAATCTGATGGATCGCGTAGCCTTGCACGTGGATTCAGAGAAGTTACTGTTTCATTCATCACTGGTAAAATGGCCTCAAGGAACTCTTCAGGCGTAACCACTCTGCTTTCTGGTATCCCCTGCCTGTTATAAAAATCTGTTGCCGTACGTGATCCGCCAGACGGATACATTATTATTTCGCCCTGTTCATTGCGAATAGGACTGCTCGTAGTAATTTGCCACACAGCTGGCGCTTCGGGCGTACCACCTTCAGTCACTGGCCCGAATGCCCACCCCTCGCCAAGTGCGCGTTTTAAGAAAGTGTCGAACTCTTCTTGTAGCTCAACCATTCCTTGACGACCGCCAAGACCTTCCCTGAATGCCCTAAGTGTCGATTTGACTCCACCTAGCCGCCTACCGTATTGCGCATACTCCGCCTTGTTATTTTTAATGAACTGCTCAAGCGCATCAATTTGATTCTCAGCTTGTACTACCTGACGCATAATTCGTGCGTGCTGATTAATCAGTTCGGTGATCTCTAATGCAGTCTGCGCCCTGAATGTTCCGCCCTCAGTAGTCTGACCAACTACTTCTCCTGCAAATGCCTCATTTCCAACAAGATTCCTTTCAACACGATCCAGATCCATCTCTCGCCTGCTGTCAGCTAATTTATTTAGACGTACGGTTACTTTGTCGAGGGTGTCTCGTAGTTCGTTTTCTTGTCGCCTCAACTCACTCGGTGCTCGGCTATACACGTCGGCACGAATATTTGCACGTCGGGTCATGCTCATCAGATAACTCGCCTTAGAAGCAATACGCCGACGTTTATATGCTAGTGTCGGCGCGTATTGCGCCATTAATTCTGTCTTTGTGCGGCCCGAGGTAGTAATCTCTCGTGATAACCATTCATCGTTAATCCGATTCAGGCCTGCTGCAATACGCTGATCGATAATACTCAGTACGTCTCCTTCATACATTTTCTGAGCAAGTTCAGCCCTAGGATCATCTGAACGTGCCATTATTTCGTACATCTCATCCATAGATGCTTCCATTGGATTGTCATGTTTCCAGCTGACCTGACCTGTACGTTCTTGAGTGAACTCGGTATCGACATCTAAATTCTGGCGCTTCTGTATCAATGCTTCTTTAACGTTCGTGCCTTGCATCATCCTTGGCATATAGCCACCGCGATCATCTAACAATCTGCCAGTAGTCGGATTCCATTCAGCAAGTTCCAATACATCTCCAAATAATGGGTTGACATCATTCAGTTGTGGAACCACTTCATTTGCAAGATCAAAGTCTGCCAACTCACGAGCAAGATCTGTCTCGTATTTTGGTATACCTTCATCTCCTCGCGGATCGAACCAACCATAGTCAGCAAATTCCGACTCAGCGGCAGCTACGTTCTGCGCTCTTTCTATTTCTTTTTCGGCAGCAGTAATTTCGCTTCGAGTTGCCCTGCGCCCTTGCTGCGCTAGTCGGCCTGCCTTGCGACCGACGAGGTCTGGATTTACTCCCGCCGCAATCTCAGCACGTTGGAGGTCAGACAGTACACGGACTACGGTCTCTAATACTTTCAGCTGATCCGCAGTCATAGCTGCATCTACATCTACTTCTTCCATACGCTCGAACGTTTTGTTCCATTGCTGTCTAGTGAACGGCAGGGTAGCTCCTTCGGTCGTGAGAAGGTAACGTCCGTTTTCTATTTTCGGTACGTGACCCTCCTTAAATCGCATGCCAGATGGGCCGATTTCGACAATGTCAGGCATGTTGTAGTTATTCCATATAGAACGCAGTAGTGCCATTTTGCTATTGCGCCAGTTGTCACCAGCACGAGCGTTATGAAAATACTTACTCACCAGTTCAGAAGCGTAGCCATCGAGCTTATATAACCCTAGCTTATTCATATACCTCAAAATTGGATTGAGATTTTCTCTGGTGATTTGCTTGAAGCCTTCTACTCCGTCGGCAACAAGACGCTCTCGGATAGCATTGTCAAGTGCGAGCGCACGCATCAGATTTTCGTCTTCGCCTATCTGCAACGCTTCTTCTATTTCAGATCGTGGCCCGCGCAAATCTTTCATCTCTAAATAATTTGCTATGGTTGTGTCGTCCACTTCCTCAGCAGTATCCTTAGCAAGTTGTTGATATTCAAGTAGTTGATATTTATTCGGGTTGTCTTCATCGAATGTAGCTTTTAGCCAACCGTCATCAAACGTATTTATATATGCGGCACGTGCGCGTGCTGTCGCTGATAGTGGGTCAGCATCCGCTGTTGCCTCAAAGTCATGGAGAATGTCCTCCATCGACCTGTGCTCCCATTGTTCTGTAGCTGAGTTCCAGCGTGAATTTAGCTGTTTATTATTTTTCCCGACAAGCTGTTCCAGCCACTGGCGTTGTGCTGGCCCTATGTTGGCTTTTGCCAACAGGTTTTCGCGGCGAGCCTTTAGCTCCTCCACAGTTTCACGACCACCCCTTCGCTCCTTTGCCGACAGGAAATACCCTTTTTCGCGAGGAGGATCAGTAAATCGAGTTGAGCGATTTTCTAAATCATCAAAGATAACTTGGTATATTGCCTGCCTTCCCTGCGGAGTCGATGCTAGTTTCTCAGACCGTTCAGTAGCTTTCATGATATTGGCAGCAGTGTCATCGATTCCTCTACCAGCTGCACGTAATCCGCCTACCACACCGCCTGCACCAACAACACCACCCGCCAACCCTGCACCTAAGAGAAGGGATGTACGTCGCCATCCTTGTACATTTTCAGGTATACCTTCGTCAGCAGCGCGAGCCAATCCAGCCGCACCAGCTGTAACACCAGTCTCAGCAGCAATACGGGCAGGTAAGGTCATGCCGTAACCACCCAATGGTTCAGTTGCCCACCTCGCCCCTCGTACGAATGGCTTTGCCATGCGTGGTGCTTTTGTTGCAGCCCGTGCAAGAACGGTACCTGCGCCAACACCGGGCAACGCAAAGAGCAAGTTTGTGGGACGCGTTCCCTCTTGGAGTAAGAAGTTGCCAATCTCATCTACTGGACCTCTCATCTCTGGTATCTCGAAGCCTATGCGTTCAGTGATCGGACGGTCTATTTCAGAAAACGCTCTACCGAGGCCAGAGCCGATATCCCTTATCGGTTCTGGAATCCACCGAAAGCGAAACCGCTCATCATCCTGATCAACCATAGGGTTAGCTACATCACCAGTAGCAATACGTGCGGTAGCTACTCCGCCCTGCTGTTCGGATGTAGCTTGGCTGCCAAAATACTGCGATACCATTATGCAGGCCTAAACATTGCTGGTTGGACTGGAGTTGTTCTCCTTCTAGGTGTGAATCTGTCGGCAGGAATAGCAGCGGTCGATTCGCGTAACCCAGTAGGCGTTGTTCTGAATGGAGTCTGTCTGAACATTTGCGTAGGGCGAGCCGCGAATGCAGCGGGCGCTGAAGTCCGTGCCCCCATACCACGTAAGCGTTCTTCATGCATGGCAACATCTAAAGGTATATTGAATTCAGTGAGGAGTGCTGTATTTAATGCATCACGCTGTTCTGGGTCTAGCCGCTGTACTTGCTGATACGACGGTAGCGCAAATCCAATTCCAGTTTTAGGGCGTGCCGCTGCTCCGAAATAGACATCTGATGCCGCTGGAGACAAGAAACCACGAGCTTGACCAACCAAAGCCTCCATAGAAGTTTCTGGTGGTACCGCTTCATACTCTGGTGCACTTGGTAACCCAAATGCTTCTCTTTGAGTTGGAGTTAATCCCTTGGCCCATTCTGGTTGTGTATCGAAAGTGAATCCTGAACGCCAGTCCTCACGCGACTGACCAGTGAATCCGCCTCCCGTAGCCGCCTGCTCTTCTCTTAGCAGATACTGGCTATCTTCGCGCGTTGGAAGCGCCTCCCCGTATGAACGTAGGCCAGCATAGGGGTTTCCTGCTTCCAATGCTGCTGCGGCTTTCTCAAAGTCATCTATCTCGCCTGCTTCTTCTAATTTTGCAGTAACAAAGTCAGGCACGCCTTCACCCGCAAGGGTAGCCGCCCAATTCTGCATTGCCTCATTTTCAAGAATGGCTCTGTTTTCAGCTCGCCTAGCTTGGAGAGCTGCACGGAAGCTTGCATCATCATATTGCGCAGGTACATACGGGGTACCAGCTTCTGTGTTTGCTGCCACATACGCATCCCATGCAGATTGCTCTGCAGTATCTCTTGCTTTTTCGTATTCGGCTGCTATCAAACCTGCAACTGCTTCGTCATATGCTGCCTTTTTGTCGGCATTAGCTTGAATGATTTCGCCACGCACAGTCTCGTTCACTCTATCAGCGAGTGTTGGTTGTGCTGTTGGTGGAGTCATTCCATATTGAGCGAAAGCACGAGCAAGATAGTTACCACCATCGGATAGCAAATCGTCAAGACGAGTCATCCTTGCTAGTGACTGCTGCTCTAGCGCAGGTTGCGTTGCGATGCGCTGCCTGAAAGTTGCACCAGCTTCGCCTGCACGAGCCGCACGTTCTCGTTCTGCCAAGTTCGCTGCGTCAGTAGCACTAATGTTCTCAAACTGGAATTTCTGTTGATCTAACTGTGCTTGTGTGTTTGCAGATACAGTCTTCCATCGCTCATTCGCAGCATCTATCTGCGCTTGAGTGCCTGCACTGACTGTACTGTTCAGATCCCATTGCAGTCGCCTATTTAGTTTATCCAGTTCAGCATTCTGTCTGAGTACATCGCCTCTATACTGTGCAGTCGCCTCGGCGGCATCTGCATTGTACTGATTAATAATCCGATTTTGCTCGTTCTGGATACGTCGGTTTTCCGCGTTGGCATTCATTTGCCAAATAGATAGAGCATCTCCTATACCGAGACCTGCAAAGGTCTGCGATTGTGGTGACTCAGCCGCAGGAAACTCACCCGTAGGAGCGAACCCAATACCTTGCGCTGCTGGAGTGAGCGACGCTGTATATGTCTGACCTGCTGCCTCGTCTGGTACTATGAATTCGCCTGCAGGGGCTACTTCCTGCACAGCGAAGCCGCCTCTGCCATCATCGATTCCAACCCTGTAGTTGTTAGTGGTAGGGTCTTGGCCTAGGTAGACTCCAACACCTGACGCAACTATATTCTTAACAGAAATTGGTGCCTCTGCAGGAACAGGTACAACGCTTGGAATTCCCATGTCGTCCTCTGCTGCGGTAGCTTCGGTCGCCGCAGCAGCGTTTTGCGCCACTTGTGCAGCTACTACATCAGCTGGCAATGAGTCAAGGATTTCCTGTGACCTCGCTACTGTATTCGCATCTGCAGAAGCTAGAAATGTAGTTATTCCCTCACTGGTGGTATCTTCTGCGGCAAGAGTATCGTTGCCAATATACAGATACGCAATTGCCTTATCCAGCATCGCCTTATCAGCAAGCAGATTCTCTGATAGTTCTAGGTTCGGCAAGAGTATTCGGAAAACATCTTGTTCGTTTTTGACGGTGCCATCCCTGATACCTTGCTGGATCACCTGAGATAAAATCGATGTTACTTTTTCTCTATTCTTTTTCATGTAGTCGACAGTGTGGAATCGAGAAGAGCCTTTTATTCCCGCCGAGACCAGAAATCCATCCTGTACGTTGTCGCTTCCAGACTTGAAGGGAGAAAGAGTTGCGAGAATGTCTTCCCCGAGTTTACGTGCTTCGTCAGCCGTGCGCCCTGTTGCCCTTGGAACATTCCCTGTTTCAGCAGCTACAGCTCCTTCATATGGCGTGCCTTCCATACCTCCTTGAGCATATCTCTCATATGCAGTTACTAGCTGAGTTGGAGTATAGTAAGCCATTCCATACCCGCTTGTTACTGGAGGATAGGCTTGCGCTGCTTCGAGCAAATAACTTGCTGCATCGTCTATTGCCACGCCTTGATTGATAAGGCGTTCTAATAGCTTGACAACATCGTTCGGAGTGCGACGGCCATAACTACCAGCTGATTCTGCTCGTTCCGTTATTTCGGTGTCACGCGTAAACGGCCTACGTCCAGCGATCTGTTCGTACATTGATTCAAATAGGCGATATGCTTGTTCGGCTTCTTTCCTGCCGTATTCTCCAGTTGCCATTACATACCTCCCTGTGGATTAGTAATTGCTTGTCCTATTTGTGGAAGCTGCTGACTAGCTATTTGCCGTACTGTCTGTCGCGCTTTCGAGCAAAACGGCTCGTTACAATAACGTAAGTCTGCACCATGTCCGTGTGCGTCAAATGTGGCCCACATGTCTGCTAATGGAGTTACGTGAATGTCATACTCTTCTTCAGTGGCAAAACCATCAGCAACATACTTGAGTGCTATAGAGTTCATCGCCATCGCTTGTGACGCTGCCTGTAACATTGCTTGTGATAATTCTCCAGCCATAATCTAATCCTTATTGAAACATTGCTTGCGCTTGTTCAGCCTGTAAGTTCATCTGAGCCTGATCTACTATCGGTTGAGTGGGGTTCATCATTTGCTCTACCGTTGGACGCATTGCTTGGTTCACTCCTTGTTGTGGAGGAGGGCTGCCTTCGTTCATGATCTGATTCCGATATGCAGCCAGCACATCTTCTGCCTGTGACTGGAGACCATTGAGCATCATCATCGTCCTGCCCTGTTCAGCAGGTTCCGACATAAACAGACGCGCGACTGACGCTTTCATCATTTCCTCTTGAGGGTTTTCAATACCACCGCGCTCCATCGCCGTCTGGGGAGAAAGAACTCCTTGGTAGACTGCGTATAGGTCAGCCCAGAGTCGAGCATTTCTTGCATCCAATGAGGCTTGATCTGTTGTATCAAGCTCGGTGTACGTCTCGTAGTAACCTTCAATTTCTTTAGGCTCAATAACGATTGAACTAGGTGCACCTTTCATACCTCCGTATACCGTGACTGGAGCTTCAAGAATATTTTCGATATCTTGCATCACCCATCTATTCACAATCATAATCGCAGACCGTAACGCGTTGATTGGTCCTTGTAGCTTGGCAGCTGCGTTCCGTACATTCATATCAGCTTCTGTCGCAGTGTCCACTCCGCGTTGTGGATATCCTGATAGAATAGATGCCTTTGATAACTCATTTGTATAATCGTGAACTTTGTTGATTAATTGGAATGAACTAATCGGCAATTCAGGAAGAGCACGGAACTCAATTTCCTGATCGTCCATAAGATTTATGCGTTTCCCCGGCCCTATCTCTATTGGCTGGTCTGTGTCTTCGGAAATATTTCTTGTCACCACAGGAGCAAATGTGGAGAACCGCATTTGAATATCGACTGCTGTGAGTTGTCTGGCTTCCGCCTCCAGCATTGGATGGGCATACCGTAGCACCCCTACATATTTGTCTTCGGGCTTAGTGTCTGCCGTGACTTCACCCCAACCCGAATCCCGAATGACATAAGGAACGTATCCATCGTACCGTGGGCTTTCTTCTGTCGATCCGTCGGTTTCCCAATGATATGGATTAACGTCGTCGTGAACGCGCTTTCCCGTAACCCATACTACATGCCTACCAGCGTCATCTCCGTATGGCTTTGTCCACATCTCAACGTAATCAACTTTGTCCGTAACCTGATAGCTTGAGAGTTCGTCTTCCATTTCAGGGTACATTGCACGAGCTTCACTAACGTATATCTTGTAAAACTCATATACATATTTTGGGTCATAGCAATCAGCAGGATCTTCCAAGATGGTTTCGGTCGGGCAGTTCTTCAAGTACCAGAGAAAGTTGGATTGTCCTAGTGATTTCATTGCCTTACGGTAGGAGGATTTTTCCTTTCGAGTTGCGGTGGAGGCAGGTTCGTCAGGGACGTACTCCCACCGTAAGGTCTTTTTGAGTATGATTCGTCCATCTTTAATAGACTGTTTCTTTCCACGTGCTAATGGGTCGCCCTGCTGAACAGCTACCTGATGCCAGAATGCATGCAAAAACTGTCGCTTTCTCTCTGCCAAGTCCTGCTCTGCTTGCATGTCATCGGTAGTTGGACGGGGCGGTGCAAAAATACGCGGCGTAGTTAGGATGTGGTCATTTAGGTTGTCAACGGCATTTCGTGCTGTTGGCGGAATTGTTGGTTGTATCCCACGCTGACCCCATTCTCGCGGAATGATTTGCATTTTGTTTGGATAATCTAGGTTGTAGTACTCATTATCAATTTCGACTGCACTGAAGTAGTCCTGAAAAATTTGATTCTTTAGTACCAAGTACCGCCCGTACTCATTGTCCAATGGATCTAGATTGCTATCGCTCATTACCATATTGACCTACTTGCTCCAAACGACAAATAATCTCCACGCATTGCATTGCGTGATGTATTTCGTCTTCGCTTCAGTTTATCGATTGCAAGTGCAGCAGCAATAACACAATCATCAAAGTATCCTGATGGTGCCGAATATCGAATTGCTCCTCCGCTTACAACCTTACCTTCATACAAACCTAATTCCTTAAAGAGTTGAGTATCCTCTTTCAGAAAGTGTACACGCTTATGCTCTATTTCAGCAGCCATACCTGCGATGATGCGCGACTTGGATTCGTTCGTAAACTTGAATGGACTTACTGAACAGTTTTCTTGTCTGAGCATATCCATAACTGGTTCACCTACACCCGACGCATCCATGTGTATCGTCTGACAGCCGTAGTCATGATACAGCCCTGCAATACGCGGCCCTAATGTTGTGTAGTCTACACCGCTGAATCGGTCCATGTCTACGAATTCGCCAGTGTTAATGTCAACCACATATGCCACGGTGTAGTCGTGCAACTTGCCTATATCAAGGCCCATTATGTATCTGCCGTCTGGAATTAGTGGAGTTTCAGTGGTGAACAAGTCTTGGTAACTTCTGAATACTTGCCCATCGTCCTCAGCCCACTCAGCTAAGTAGTGTTGACGGTATTCATTTTCGGTCAACTCTTCGCGCATGGCTTCAATTTCATTTATATCGATAGCAGGGTTCTCCCATGACGGAACCGAAAAAGAATAGAAGCGGTCATTATCAGTATCTTCACCTCTATGGAAGTATGATCTGAATCGTCCCTTTCCCCTTGGAATCCCGATTGCACGCAATACACCTTTAGAGTCTGTTAGTGCGGGCATAAAGTTTGCCCATGCTTCTTCAGAAATATCGTGTGCTTCGTCTACGAATGCTGCAGTGACTCTGTCACCCTGCAATGACTTAGGGTCATCTGCAGTTTTTGCCTGTACCCGTGCGCCATTCTTTAAATCTATAAGCTTTCTTTGCTTATCATGATTCGACTTAAGATATTCAAGTCCCCCTCGTTCTGAAACAAATAATTCCCAAATTGGTTCCCAAATCTTCATAGCTAACTCATAGTTAGGAGCAATCACATATACAAGTGGTGGTTTACGTACTCCCGAAATATCAGGAGTCTCAGTGAACAGCTCTTTCACTACTTCAGCAATAATGGCTGTTGTCTTCCCGCTACGCCTGCCACACGCGCCAATCATCCTGCTTGTTCTATCCGCACGCATGTGGATACGGTCACGTTGCCACGGAAATGGTTCGTACTTCTGTCCGCCTTGCATAATGAATTTCCAGAACTCATGGCCCCATTCTTCAGTCATCAGTACGTCTCCTAGCTTCTATCTCAGATGAAAACGCTTCAAAGAGTTTTCCCAATCCTGCAGACACAGGCAGCGAAAGGACCGCGAGAGCCGTGAGAAGCCCCTCAATTTGGTCGAGCGTTTCTGGGTTTCCCGTAGCAGACCAAATGATTCTTGCGCCTAGAGCTAACCAAACCATCACGACAGGAACAAAGATGATACCCACCAAGAGTTGTACTCCCGTAATGGTAGTACCTTGTTTCTTGTCGTCGTTATCAGACATTTCTCACTCTAGTGACACGAATCAGTTCTTCGAGCAAATCTTGATTAGCTTCAGCATTTTTAATTTCAGAAGGCTTGCCCCAGAAGTAGTTCATAAATAGTTGTAGATGTCTCGGGTCGGATTTATCCATCCCTTCAAATAACTTATGCATCGTATACTCGGTACCATCCATCCATGAGCCGTCAGGCCGTTGGATTGTTTGTCGAGCAATGTCGCGTGCTTTCCGAAAATCAAAATCTTTTCCAGAGTCAAGGTCTTCTTTACTACGGGCAAACGCGGGTGAGCCTGCAATCAACTTACCAGTAACAGACTCCGTAATAGCCACAGTATTACCGTGCCCTTCATGCGCAACGTATTCACCAGACTCGACTTTCTCTTTTACTTCACCAGAACTCAGGTTACCGTATTGACGGTCAATCTTATCGATTAAGTCCATATACCCTCCTACCCTCCTGCGTTAATCGTGCAGTTCTCGATATGTTGTCTGTATAGTTCACAAACCCCGATTCACGTAACGAACGTAAACGAGTCACAGTCTTACTTGTAGAAGCAAAGCCTGCCCTCTCGGTAAGCTCTCTTACTGTAGGAGAATGACCATACATACGCCAATAATGATCCAACACAGACACTAACGTCTTACGCTCTTCGTCTTGTTTCTGTTGTAACACGCCAACCATCGACACACTCCGACAGACAGAACATATGTTTGAACATAATCCTAGCACATTCCTTACAATTAGGTTTCACGTGAAACACTCACGATGATGATTCGCAAACCGTTCAGTTCGTAAGAACCTGAACTGGTTCTGGTTTGTAGCAACGGCTTTTTTACGAATGTTTTGTCCGCAGGCACCTCTCCCTAGGGGGGGAGGGGAGGGGCCGCCTCGCGACCTGCCTCCCCAACCTAGCCCCCCTGACGACGTTGTGC
>VTLG01012656.1_pt1 | contig 39612 bp, 57 predicted proteins | sample 4694571 | NCBI WGS metagenome assembly VTLG01 (sample SAMN12604809, study PRJNA352737) | marine metagenome | biome: ENVO:00000447; feature: ENVO:00000209|ENVO:00000569|ENVO:01000036; material: ENVO:00002151; isolation source: viral sequences binned using virsorter ... | reverse complement strand
TCGGGATATTGTGCATTATGTTCATATTGCACTCCAAGAGAATTATATGTTGCATTATCAGATAAACCTAGATATAAAATCTTATTACTCGTACTTGAGTTCATAAATATCTGTACCATTACTTCTACATTCCCACTTGGTGGTGCTATAAATCTTGTTGTCATATCTGCGTGAGGAACTGCAAAAGATGTTGTTAAAGTATATGAGGCGTGTACTGAGTCTTCGCCTATACACCTATATCCAAGTATCATTCCTGCATAAGCACTATCTTCAACGCTATATTCATCTCCTGCACCTGCTTTATATACTAACTTATCTGATTCTAAAGTAATCCTTTGATTTGCTTCATCTAAGGTTACCATTTCATCAGCACCAACAACAATTTCCAACTTATCAGCACTTACTTCGTGTATATAGGTATCAGTTCCTCCATCAAAATATAATCCATCAGTTGCAGTTATAATTGTCTTTGCAGACGAAGGATTTAATTTTAAATCTCCATTAGGAGCAAAGCTTAAATGTCCCAATGCTCCATCGGAGTCTAATGTTGTTATATCAGTCCCTCCATTTGCATTGACAGTTATATTAAAATTACCTGCATTTGCACTATTATTATTTAATTGGAACACAGCAGAGCCACCTAAGTCTTGTAGTGTTGCTGCTTGTGTATTATCATCCTCTAAATATAATATTCCTGTCCATCCTATTGTAAGTGCACCTCCATCAGATAAAATTGTACCCGCTTCTTCAGAAAATGTAAGCGTTCCTGCTCCATCGGCTGATGCCCTTATAGATACACAGGACTGAGCTTCTTCTGAATGCCTAAAAGTAGTTAAACCTGTACGACTTACCACGATAGGCAATGCATTATCGGCATATAACTCCCCTGATACTTTTAACTCTTGATGAAATTCAGAATTTTTTTCTACAGAAAAATCTTCTGTAATATTAAGTAAATTATCAGATATCGAAATAGGACTTGACTCGCCCCCTATTTTTAATTGTTTTAAATGAGAATCTAAGCCCTCATCATTTCTTAAAGAAATAGGATTCCTCTTAGACGGCTCAAAAGAGCCGCCTTTTATAGAGGATAATCTAGGAAGCCTACTTCTAGGCATTATTTTTTGCCTGTAAACATTCCAAATATTGGTTTCAAAATACTATCGAATAGAACATCATCTTTTTTACTTGGACTTAATTTCACTATTTTTTCTAATGTATAAAACCCTACTAAAACCCATTCCCAATTTGTTGTTAACCATTCACTCATTTTATTTCTCCTTTTTAATCTTCTCTAATTTTAATATTCTTTTCTCTAACCCCTCGATAGGTGGATGAGAATCTTTCTTTAAAATAGCAATATCTTTTTCAACAACTTCTTGATATTTGCAATAATTAGTAACAGTTTTTCTTAAAGAGTTTATCTGTTTTAAATCTTTTGTCCTCTTTTTAAATAAACTTATTACTTTTATATCTAGTTCGTTATCTTCATTAACATAATTATAAATATCTCTTAAATTAAATTCTTTAATTAATGCTTTTTTTATTTTATTAGTAAGCCATTTTATCATTTAAGGTATTTGTTTAATTAAGTTATTATTTAAACGAACTACACCTTCAGGTGGGTCAGCACCTTCAAAGGTTATTTTTAGATTAGCGTAGTTATTTCTACTTGGTAATATAGAAGCTCCTAGGTCTGCTCCTATTGCCCCTGCATCTTCTTTGCAAAAGATGCCACCGCCTAATCTAGATTTTCTTTTTCCAAATTTGTTTAATCTTACTTTTAGCTCCATTGTTAGTTCTTTTATTTTTATAGAACTTTGTGGGGCTAAAGTTGCTAAAGGAATATTTACCTTTTGATTCCCTATAACCATTTCCATACACTTGGGACTTCCATCTTCATTTACATATTTTTTTAAAGCCTCTATATGTTGGTTTTCTGCTAACGCTTGTGCTTGAACTACAGCATCATAGAGACCTTTTGTTAGATGGTCTAAGAAGTTACCCTTCTTAACTTGGTTGTCCGCCACCCGCAGGAGCTCCCTTAGTTTTACCTATAGAACTATTTAGCATATCCATAACTTTCATCAGTCCCTCAGGTTTTTCCTGCTTTCCTTTAACTGAGATAGTATACTTAGCTGATGTATCAGAACTTCTATTACTTTCAGAGTGATGAGATACTTTCCCTTCAAATGAAGCTTTCCAACATCCAAATCCTGCAGAAGCATTCACTTGTGCACTTGAATCTGTTGATGATTTAGTAGAACTTTGTGTTGAAACTTCCATATTAAACTCAACATCAATACTGTCTACGCATAGTGATGGTATATTTATAATAGATAATAATGGAACATCTAACATTACTTTTTCAGAGCCATCTTCATAGTTAAACGTTACTGACTTAGTATTGCCTTTATCATCCATACCAACTTCAGTTATAAATTGAGCTGTTGTAGAAGCTAAAGACTTTTGTCCTTCTGCTGCAGCCAACAAAGGTGCTGCTATAAGGTTTTCTATTGGTAACCCTGTAAACTGATTTGCTATTGAACCTGCCATATTACTCCTTAGTATTTTTTATTTTCATTTTTTTCTTGCATTCTCATAAACTTGTCTTTTAAACCATTTCCACTTAAACTAGCTATAATTTCTACCAAAGTTTTATAACTATTCTCTAATCCTTTTTGTTCTAACTGCATTTTTTTTTGTTGGTCAATAAGTTTAATTATAATAGACTCAACTCGTGTAAATGACTCTCTTAATTCTTTTTGTAGCTCATCTTGTATAAATTTGTTTTGCTTCTGAATAAACATCCAAAATGCTACAGCTACTACTAAAGGGACACCATATTGTTCTAATATTTCTATCCAACTCATTTAACATTTCCATTTATGACCTCTCCCCAAAGACAGGTCTTCCCATTAATTATTTGTATAATATGGACTGTAAAAAGCCCTTTTTCAAAAAAGTCAACTATAGCAAAAGCGTGAGCCCAATTAATCCTTCTATTACCAAGCCATTCATTAGCTTCTTCATTCATATCCTTTAAGCACCCTATAGACCAAGCAGATTTTGCTCCGTCCATATGCGTAGCAGACATCTGTTGCAAATCGTGCCAATGCCCATACATTATATTACATCCTAGTTTCCTAAGATGGTTCGCTGTATGATATTGACCACCATATTGATGACCGTGATAAAAATAAAGCTTCCCAATTTTGAGATGCTTTCCAAATGGATAGTATTTATATCCTCTATCCTTTAAACAAACAGCATTGGCAAATTTATAATCAGGAATATAAGGATACTTTTCAACTGCCATATTAAGCCAATTGTCGTGATTCCCCTCTGTGATATACTTTTCATTACAGCCTGACTTATCAAGAGATTCATCAATTATATCCATCCCTTTATTTACATCTTTTATATCTTTATCAAAATCTTTTATTAAATATTCTAGTGGGGGAGCTTTCCTTCTTTTGTATTTCCAAGCAGAAAAACCTTCCCATTCGCCAACATCTCCTAAGTCAACATATGCATCAGGCTTGACTATTTCAATTGTTTTGCATAATACTCTTATTGCACTTACGTCGTGTAAGGGAAAATGCTTGTCGGGTGTTACCACTACTCTTTTTATAACGCCCTTATCACTTAAACGCATACATTCCCTCTATAATTCATTGTGTAATATAAAAATTTTTATTTATAATTCCTAAAATCACGAACTAGCTTAATCCATATAGTAAGGAATGTCCCTACAAGGATTCCTATCCTAAGCCAAAAAGGCAACCACTCTACAAAGGAAAGCCAAACGCTACCTGCCCCACCGATTGCTGTGGCTGTTTTAGTTTCCAATATGCTGTCAATTGCGTTCATTAATACCTTTTATAATTTTACTTAATTCTTTAGCTCTGTTAGGGGTCTGCTTAGCCCACAAAGAATCTAACATTTCTTCTGATGCTTCTTCGTATTGTTCGGTTTCTAAATAATAAATTGTTTTACGAAATTTTGAAAACCCTGAAAGTCCTATTTGGTAACACATATTTGTTACAACATCTTTGACTTTATCAGGGCTATTATAAAACCACCCAAACTTTGAGGCTATTTTTTTCTGTAAATAATTTAACTTTCTTTCTAATATTGTATCTGCAATATCTTTATCTAAAACTAAGTCTTTTATAGCAAATCCATATCCAATAGTGTCATAGCCTTCTGAACATTGATATACTGTAGACCTAAAGCCTTCGTGCTTCTTAATTTCGTCTATAAGACTCATTTTTTTTAATATTCAATACCAAGCACAACCTCTAAATCTCCTACTGAAAAATCAGGTGTTACATCATCTCCTGTTAAAAAAGCAAAACAATAAACACTTGTAGAATTTGAATCTGCTTGTAGTATAATTGGAAACCTAGATTTAAATCGTTCGTTTAGAATCGTACCGCCCGCAAATGCTTGGCTTTGTCTATCAAAGTTATGCACTCTACCACCACCATAATTATAATTGTCTGCAGAACTATCTAGGGTTATTCTCCCTAATACTTTACAAGTAGCCCAATCAGCATCAGATACATTTCTTGCAGTATTTGTAGCACCAACAGATTGAGAAACTGATGCAAAAAACAATTCTATATCAAATGCTGAATTTGATTTACTATTTATCATACAAGAAACTAGCTTTGAACAACCACCCTCTCCTAATACAGCGTGTTTAATTTCCGTACTATCCCATAATACATCGTTGTTTGAATAAGTTACACCTGTTATAACAGGTGTTATTCTTCTTACAGTAACAGCATTGCTTACTACTCCCATTATTCTTTCTCCTTCTTAGCCTTTTTCTTTGGCTTTGCTTTAGGTTTTTCTACATCCATTTCAAACTTACCGCTTTTTTTCCATTGCTCTAATCTTGCTTTCCCAACCATATAAGGAACATTTGTTTTTTTACCTGATGGCGAAAATGCCCCTGTAAAAGTTACTTTAATATCTTTCATTTGTTCTCCAAGTTATTATGAGGGGAGCTTGCACTCCCCCCATAAGATTAACATACATCTTAGTTATTTACCAAGCTGTTGTGCCTTCTTCTACAATTCCCCAACATTTAGTTTGAGAAGCGTCTTGAATTAAAGCAGAACCATAAATCATATCGCCCACTAATTTGTGTGCAATATAATCCATATCATACTTAGATTCGACTGTTGGAGCTTTACTAAATGCATATCCTAAAGCTGAATTATGAACTACAAATCCACCAAGAACATTAGCATTATTTAAACCACCATCATCTGAATCGACAGCATCATTATGGTTTGTTGATGTAATATTATTAGATAGGACTACATTCATTCCCATAACTTGACCAACTAAGCCATTTTGAACATTGGCTGTGTTAGTTTTGGAAATATGAATAAAGTCGTCTATTCTAAACAATGAAGCATATAAAGTTGGATTTAAAACTAATGTGCACTCATTAAGAGGACAATCGTTTTCCATCACAACTTTAGATATGTGTGCTAATGTTAACGCATCAATAGTTTTTGCAACTGTGTTTCCTGCAATATTAATACATTCAGTTGTTAATGCTAGAGTTGTTTCTAATGAAGTATCAAACCCTAAAGCAAGTTTATATCCTATTGAATCTGCATACATAGATAATAAATCACTATTAGCTTGAATTTTACCCATATCATCAATCATTGCTGATGAATAACTATGAGTAGTTACATTCAAGTCTATTTTATCTTCTGTTGCATTTGTATAGTTCACAGGAACGTGAGGGTCTTTAGTTGCAATATTTGCTACATCAGCTACTGATGGAATATGAACTATATCTCCACCTCCTGCGACTAAACTTGAAAAATCTGTTCCTAGATTTCCCAATACTAATCCTTTTTTAAATGAAGCCCTTACTGCTTGTGCCCATATCTCAGGTATAAATACCGCTAACTCGGTATCTGAGGCATAGGACGCAGCAGGATTCGCTAAACCTGTACTTGTTGCCATTTATTTCTCTCCGTTTATCTATCTTTCAACTGCCGAAGCCTTCATTTTGATAGACTACCCCTGTTTTGCAGGCTTTCCTTTAATCTTGTATTGGTCAAGAATGCTACCCCAATTAGCCTTTAAATTTTCTCTGTCATTCCAATCTACAGGCTTATCAGGAGCTTTCTTTCTCGCTACACCCGCTACTTCAGGAGCATTAGGTTTAATATTATTAATTTTTTTCGTAACAAATTCAAGAGTTTCTAAATCTAGTTTAGATAAAGAATCTCTATCTTCTTCAGGATGCCTTTCTAATAAAGATACTCGTCTGCTATCCTCATATTTAGTCCATTTTTCAGCGTTAGCAGTTAAGGTAGAATTGTCAGAAGATACTTTTTCATATAACGATTTAAAGTCTTCTTTCTCTTTTAACTTAGCTTCCTCTGCTGATGTCAACTTTTTTTCTAATTCAAGTAAACGAGATTCTGCATCCTGAGCTCTTTTTCTATACTTCTTGCTTTCTGCAATATACTGCTCATTAGAGCTATCTTGAGTAGTTTCTGTAGCAGGAGTTTCACTAACTGTTTCTTCTACTGCTTGTGTTTTTTCTTCGGACATACTGCCCTCCTTTTGATTATAAAAGCTGTTAAATACGCAAATTTTTGCATATTTTAAGTTTATAACTTAAATTAAAGTTAGAAATTATGCAAATTTTTGGAAGATACGCAAAAAAAGTATAAAGAAAAGTGGTTTGAGTATATGGGGTATATACCTCATTATGGTCAATCTAAATTACACTATCCTACTAAAGATACTGCACGATTTTTTGTAATGGTTTGTGGAAGGCGTTTTGGTAAGACTACAGCATCCGCTATGGAAGCGACTTACTATGCATCTCAACCAAATAAACGAATTTGGCTTGTTGGATTGTCTTATGATAAAGCTGATTTAATGTTTCGTGAAATTTGGCAAAAAATGGTTATAGGAAAGTCTAATGATATATTAAGAGCCTCTGAAAAAGAGCGGTTTATAAAATTCAAGTGGGGTTCTACTGTAGAAGCAAAATCCGCAGATAATCCTGATTCCCTTGTTGGAGAGGGATTAGATTTACTTATAATAGACGAAGCTGCTAAAGTAAAAAGAAAAATATGGGATATGTATTTATCTCCTACTTTATCAGATAGAAAAGGAAAAGCTGTTTTTATAACTACGCCTGAGGGCTATAATTTTATATACGATTTATACCTTTTAGGACAAAAAGACGAACTTTGGGAATCTCATCAAGCACCATCTTGGGATAACCATTTTGCTTTTCCTGATGGGCAAAAAGACTCTTTTATAATTGAGAGAAAAAGGAATATGTCTAAAGAGATATTCGACCAAGAGTATGGGGCAAAATTTACTTCGTTTGCAGGAAGAGTTTACCCATTTGATAGGACTTTAGATGTTGGGGAGTTTCCTTATAATAAAGACATACCAACATATTGTTCTATTGATTTTGGTTATCGTATGCCTGCTGTAGGATGGTTTCAGGTTTATAAAGTAGGCGGAATTGAACATATATATATGATAGATGAGATTATACACAAACCCAATGTTAAAACGGATGAGTTGGCTTTAAGTATTCAAAAAAAACCTTATCACGTTGTTAGATATTTTGGAGACCCTGCGGGAATGCAGGCACAAGGACAATCAGGATTAGGCGACATAGAAATATTTAGAAGGAAAGGAATAAACATTCATACAAAAAGAGATAAGGCATCAAAAAGTATAGCTTCAGGAATATCGCACGTTAGGTCTTTCATTGAAAATGCTGAGGGGCAAAGATTTCTTCATATACATAAAAGATGTACAGGTATAATGGAAGATTTAGAGAATTACCGTTATCCTGAAATTAAAGAGAACCAAGATTTAAAACCTGAGCCATTGAAAGACGGATTTCACGACCACGGGTGTGATATGCTTAGGTATTTTTTTATAAACCAATTTCCAATTAAAAACAGAGAATTTAAAGTGAGGACACGATGATACATAGTTCATTTTATGGTAAACAAACAGTAGAGCAAGTAATAAAAGAATCAGTAAGAGAATCAAAACTTGCTGTACAAAAAGGTCGAAGAGAGTGGGTTAGAAAAATGTTAGATTATTATGGGGGAAATTATACAAGTCAATATATTAGCCCATATTTTGAATCTCAAGCATTTCAAGAAGTTCCGTGTTATAATGCTAATTTTACAAGACGATTTATAAATAAAATGAGTAGAATTTATACTGTTGGTGCTAATAGAAACGTAAATAAGCAATATGACACCCTAACTATTAAGAAGAACGCAAGAATGAAGCACGTTGAGAGAATGACTCGACTTATGGGGACAGTTGCAACTCAAGTTATTTATAAAGAGTATAATGGAATCCCTTATTTTGATTATAGACCTGTTTATTACTTTGACGTTCATTTAGAAGACCCTTTTACACCTAGTGCTATTATGTATCCCTTATTAATGCAGATTGAAGACATACAATATAACCAAAATGTCGAATATGCTTATTGGGACGACGAAATTTATGCCCATTATGACCAAAACGGTAATATTATAGAGGAATATAATCACGGGTATGGCTGTTTGCCTTTTGTTTTTACTCATAGAGAAGAACAGGTTGATGAGTTTTTTGTCGACGGGGCAAATGATATTGTTGATTGTAATGAGCAAGTTAATATAGCAATGACTGAAATGCAACTTGGGTTAAGGTTTCAAATGTTTGGACAACCCTTTATGACAGGCGTAGATAGCGATAAAAGAGTAGAAAGAGCGGGTTCTGACCAAATTATAGACCTACCTGAAGGAGCAACTTATGGAATTGCAGCTCCACAAGGTGATTTAAACGCTGTAATTGAAAATATTAAGTTCCAATTAGACTTAGTTGCTCAAAATAATCACTTATATGTGCAATTTGCACAAGATGGAGGCGAAACTCCTAGTGGAATCGCCTTAAAAATCAAAGACTTAGAAAGATTTGAAGATTATCAAGATGATATTGAGCTTTGGAGGATGTATGAGCACGAATTATATAATGTAGAAAGAAAAATTGCCGAATATAACAATATTTCACTACCTGATAAGCTAAAATTGGATTTTAACGAACCTGAGTACCCAAAAACAGTACAAGACCAAGTAGTTTTAGATGAACATAGGTTAAAACACCATATGATTGATGAAGTGGACTTACTTATGGAGTATAATAAGGATTTATCTCGAAAAGAAGCTGAAAAAATCGTAGAAGCCAATAAAGAATCAAGACAAGAGGATTTAAATGAAATGTTTAATGGGAATAATCCGTTAAATAACCAAGAATCTGAAGAAGTTAAAGAAAAAGAGGATAATAATGGAATTTCAGTTTAAAAACTTAAAAAGAATATCAAAAAATTTAACAAAAGCTGAAGAGTTGGTAAAAAAGAGTGTAAAATCTGTTTACAATGATATTGGTGCTGAGGTTGCACAAAAAACAAAGAAAAATCTAAGAGAACAAAATTTTTCAAATTGGTCTTCTCATCACAACGATTCATTGTCAAAATCTACTATAAAATCAAGAAAGCAAGGTGTTTATTGGGGTGGAAAAAGAGTTCCTCCTACTAATAGGAAGAGGGCATTAATACAAACAGGAACTTTGCTTAATAGCATAAAATGGTACAAATCTAAAAATGAATTAAGAATGGCTAAGCACGGAATACATCACGAAGAAGGTTTTCCTAACTTCAATGCTAATATGACAGTTATGAGAAAATTTATACATAGACCTAATTTAAAATTGCAAGAAAAGGCAATATTCTATAAGGTTATGAAACCTCTTAAAAAAATATTTGGGCAATAAGACAAAGGAGCTTAATATGAAGGATAATAAAGAAATTACAAAAATGCTTAGCGAGATATTAGACACTTTACATCGTGAAATAAAATATCTTGAAGAAATCAAAGAGGATTCTCAAAAAAGAGAAGTAGAAGTGTTTGAATCGGATATTATTCCAATTCCTGAAAATGTTTATAAAGAAATTTGTTTATTGTTAAAATCTGATAAAATATATTTTATGGCTATTTCGTAAAATAGTCTTTAGTTACCTCAACACTACCTAAAATTCCTTCAAACCCTATGAGGTCATCAATTCTATTACTAGCCTTTTGCATTCTTGAAACGTCTACAATGGTATCTTTCCCAAAATCTCTAAAAATTCTTCTGCACTCAACTAATAAACCGTGCATTTTTTCAATATCTTTGATTTGTTTACTCATCTTTCCTCGTTATTATAATTGCGTTAGCATCGTTTATACTTTTTATCTTTATATTTAATTCATCATCTATCTTCCAACCCAAAGCATTCCAAATCCTTTTAGGAAGATACACATAATCATTGCTTAAACCTTCTTTTAATTTCATTTAACAGGTTCTTTCCCTTTTCTTTTGCATTGATATAAGTATCTATGTCTTTTTTGAATCATCTTGGGAACAAAATGAGTATAATCATTAGGTTTTGGATTCTGAGCAGACCCAATGTCTGTCCTTGTTATAAAATCAATATACTCAGTCAGTCGCATTAGCTTCTGCCTTAATTATTTGTCTTTCCCATTCCTTCCTCTGTGCAGGAGTAGGTCTACGATTCTTAAGAGGAGGCACTTTCGCTTGTTCAGCTCTTTTACGCCATACATACCATTCTCTTTGCTTTTTATTATAATTAGCTTTCTTTTCTGCTTCTTTAATAGCTTTAGCAGTTTTAATAGTTTCATTCTTTGCTCTCACATCTTGGTTTTCTGTGTTCCTTTTAGGTAACGTTGACTCATCTTCAATTGTTTTAGCAACCTCTATAATCTCTACATCCTCAACAACCTCTGCATCATTTATTTCCTTTAAAAACTTTTCAAAAGGACTGTCAACTGTTATGTTTATGTTTTTTACGAGTTTACCGCTATGCTCCAAGACTAACCGACCCGCTTGCACATTACCCTCTTTTGCTTCACGAACCATTGCATTTAACACAGCAGGTACTTCAATTCCAAATTCAAGCATATATCTTTCATATACAGCATCAACAAAATTAGGGTCTGTTTTCCATAACTCTAATGTCCTACTGCTAATTCCAACTTTATCGGCTATTTCGCCGTTTTTAAGCCTAGGATTAAGTGCTAGAAGCTCTATAGCAAGTACCTTTGATGGGTTTTTCTTAAATTTGGTAAGTATTTCCATATCCTAAATATAATAATTTTAAAGTTCTTTTCAAAGTTCCCTGTTTTTTCTTTTTTGAAAGTTACTTTTTTAATTTTGTGTGGAACGCTACCCCCCAAATCCCGATTATGACTTATCCGCCCCATACCCCTTGACGAGAATTTTACAGATGTTAATAACTTTTTTAATTTACGATTTAGGTCTAATTGTGGATAACTCGCTCAACTTTGGCGGTCATTATCGTAAAAAACAAGCAATAAAACAACGTTGTTGTCGCTTGTAACTCGCATTAAATAAAAGTAAAAAATTGCGTAGTATGGCACGAAAATTGCCGTAATTTCTACTATTTGAATATCAGTTTCGTAAAATAGTAAAATCAATGCAAATTAATTGCGAAAGCAATCGAAAATTTTTTTACGAAAATACTACATTTTGTTAATCAACATTTAACAAATTTAATCTACTTATTGAGATTAAGTCTCATTATCAATTAAAAAAATATCCTTGTAACTATCAGTAATATATAGCACATACAAATTATTCTCGAGGAGGTCTCGACGAGGTCTATTTTCTACAATTATTGATGAAAATAATTAGACGAGCAAAGCCTGTAAGTACCATATATATATAGCAGTTACAAGCACGTAAATATAGCCTATTTTATAGGTTGTTACAAAGTGTTACAATTTAATTGTATACCGACGAGAAAACCACCTGAAATAGAAAATAGGGCTTTTTTATAGCATATTAATGCACCTGTGCGTAAGAGAACCCCGAAGAGAAAAATAGCCTATTTTGAGGGTATTATATGCTAAAAACAATAACTTGACACCGACGAGAAACCACCACCACCACCGACGAGATAGTCAATTTTTATTGCTCAATTATCCTCTGTATATTTAGTGAAGCGATAGCAAGGATTATCGCCAAATTGACAACAAAATAAGAGAGGGAAACCGAGATGAAAACAATAAAAAAAGGAAATTACACATTCAGTTTTAATGTAGGAAATTGCTCTGTGCCTAAATATAGACGGCTATTTAACAAGCCGTCCTATGACTACACAGAGAATAACGTTTTAAATCATAGAAAAATAAACTCAGACTCGTTAATGATAACTAACGAAATACGGACGAATAAGCATTTATTTGTTGCACGTGTTCCGATGTTATCATATGTCAGCAATTTATTTGACAGAGTGTTAGATTTATACAACGAAAACGACCTATCAAATAATAGCATATTAGAGACGTATTCTCTGACTAAATACAGCAACGGAAATCTCTGTTTTGATAGACGAGTCTCTGAGAAATTAGAGAGGGCGATTGAGTCGCTCTCTGATACTGAAGCCGAGCAAATTGCTCTCTATTATTACGAGCAAAATAAATCGTATTCTCAATCATTAATTAATAATAGTCTGTTTAATACTATGGAAATCAATAATAAGAAAGGACTCAGAGACTTATTTAAATTAATTTCATATAATAGACTCGATAATTCATACGGCTCAAAATCGTTTCATTTTGGACTAGGTCAATCGTTAAAATCGCTATCTAAATTTATCGGACTCAAACCGAATAATTCGGGCGACTTTACTCGATTAACTTATGACATACCGAGCGACTTTGAGACAGAGTCAAATTTTTACGATTTTGGCGGTCAAATTACTGACAGATATCCATTATTATCGATGTTCTATAAGTGTAAAAAAACAAACGAATATTTTTTAGGATTTAGTAAGAGACGGACTCAATCATTTACTGACAGACCTACAATAAAATACTCGGCTAAACATAAAGGCTATATTTCCGTAAAATATATAGATGAGCATATGACTAAATGTAAACAATGTTTTAGTCTAGCCGATACGATAAACATCAAGCATTTAACTGACGACACGGCTCATTTACATTTACTCTCTATTACGAGAAATAATCACTCTGACATCTGTCATTTATGCTATTCCCAAAATAGATACGATATTACAAGCAGTTCTATCCGAGGATATCACTCAAATCCTAGTTTGAAATATTTCCACCTAGATAGAAATGATAAAATAGAAGAGTTTGATTTTAATCGAAATAAAAAGTCTTTACTCGTCGGCATTGAGTTAGAAATTGAGGGACGTTCCCATATGTCTAGCGACGACAGAAAGGCGACCGCTTGGACGATAAATCACGAGTCAAACGGCTTTTTTTGGAATTGTGCCGACGGCTCGGTCTCTAACGGGTTCGAAATAATCTCTCATCCCGCCACGTTCGATGTGTTTCGTAAATTAGACCTAGAAAATATAATTTTTAAACACAGAAAGGACTACAGAGGATATTACTCAGAAAATTGCGGTATGCACGTCCACGTTAATAGAGGGGCATTTAATACAAATGCTCATATGCTAAGATTTATGCACGTAATTAACGATAATGAGCAATTTTCTAAGGCTATCGGACAGAGACGAAATAGTGGCGGAAATTGGTGTCGATATTCTAAAGAGGACGTATTAAGAGCGAAGACGGAAACGGCTCGAATATACAAAGAAAAATCTAGTTCATATTTGAGGGTCGGTTCTGACAGATACAAAGCCGTAAATTTACAAAATTCGAGAACGTTAGAGGTTAGAATTTTTAAATCTAATTTGACAGACGGCGGGTTCCGTAAAAATCTCGAGTTTGTTGAGTCGGTTTTCAGATTTACAGAGACGAGCGGAAACGTCGCTTTTAAAGATTTGAGAAACTATCTTTTCTATGTCGAGAAAAATAGCAAAGATTATCCGAATTTAAGCGAGTTTTTACAGAGAGACGAGATAACTGAAATAACAAATAAAATATAATTAAAAAACTAAACAGAAAGGACTAAAATATGTGTTTACTAATCGTACAAAATAAAAATGCTAGAGTTACCGAGAGTCAATTTGAAGAGACGTGGAAACGAAATAACGACGGGGTCGGCTATGCTTTCGTAAAAAACGGCGAAATAAAAATTAAAAAGTTTATGAAATTAAAGCCGTTCAAAAAAGCGATTAATTCCGACGTGAAAAGATACGGAAGCGAGTCGGCTTTTTTAATTCATTTTCGCTATACGACACACGGATTGACCAATCTCGAGAATTGTCATCCGTTCCGAATAGATGAAAACTCTGTCTTCGGTCATAACGGATGTATCACGTCAGTAGATAATGATTTAAAATTATCAGACACAAGAGTATTTAATAATACGATTTTACGAGATTTACCGAGTAATTGGTACGAGTCAAAATCTATAAAAATGCTTGTCTCGGATTTTATAGGTAGCAGTAAATTAGCTTTCTTAAATTCTGACGGAAGTTACGTAATTATCAACGAACATAAGTTCGGCGGTCATTGGAATAAACTTCGCTCGATTTGGTTCAGTAATGACAATTACAAAAAGAGAGAGCCTATCGTCTATCACAGAAATTATACGAATTATTCTCGAATAAATAATTTCTCGTCGGTAGCGGATAAGGTCAAAGACGTGAAAAAGACATTCGCCGAAGACGAGTTTTTAACTTGTGAAAAATGTAAAGGTCTGACGGATATTCTAATTAAATTCGAGAACAAAAATATCTGTGAGCCGTGCGAGAATGAGTCAAATAATCAAAGTAATTTTAACTTTAAATAGAAAGGGAAATAATATGGTATTAACTATAGATATGACTTCAGACATTTTTTTGTATGTCGTCATTGCGATTAGTTTAGTTTCATTTTTTAAGACTTTACGACGATAAAACTAGACTAAATATTATCAAGTTACGAGAGACCCGCTTTTAGCGGGTTTCTTGTTTTCTTGACGAGAAACAATTTTTTTTTAGACGGGTACAGAGGGCAAAATCGGAAATATTAGAAATATGCCCATTTTTAGCGACTTTTTAAAGTGTCAATAAATATTTACATTAGTAATCAGAAAAACATCGTAAAAACGGCAATTTTGAGCCGATTTTTGATATTTGGGGCTTTTTGATAGAGTAGTAAATGCAATTAGGCAAGAAATTTGGTCATTTTAAGGCGGTTTTTTATCGTCAGAGTATTAGAGAGAGCAAAATTGCTAAAATCGTAAATTTAATCGATTTACAGGAAATTACAGGAAATTAAAAAAACGTTGTTTTTTTTGTTAATTTTAAATCTAAAAATTTTAAGTTTGTAAAATTTAAATAAATGAATTATTTCAAGTATTACTTTAAGTATGTTTTTTTGCTTTTTGAAATTGTTGATATCCTACCCTCCCCCACCGCAAAAATGTTGATAACTTTTTTTTGATGTGTAATTCTGATAAAAAAATGTTGATAACTTTTTTGAGATTTTGAATTTTGAAAATGTGATATTTTTGCAAAAAGTGAGTCAAAAAAGAGATATTTTTGAGTTTGGCGTTATAAATTGGGCAAAAGGGTTTATATTATAAATATCACTTTATAATTAAAGAAAAAGGGTTTTAATAAATTTATTTTATAATTTTGTCGAGGGGTACTAAAAAAAGTTGCAATAAAAAATGACAAAATGCTTGACTTTTAATAATGTTTGTTTATAAGTTATAATACAAGTTTTTTGAAATATATTGAGAGCCAATAACTAATCCTGTAAGTCCTATAGTAGTAGGGTACTTTACTAAGAAGCGAGTATAAACGCTAATATTCTCCTGAAAAGGAAGTAAAGACGCAACATCGAAATAGGCAATGTCGGAGTAGATAAGGGAATATGTGAGGCTCTCAAGACTTTTGGGCAAGTAGAGAGCGGTAATCGTGAGAGCCGACAAAGGTTATTTTTTTGACTCGGGTACAGATTCCAAATGCTCGTTCCCGTCTCCTTTCAACCTTGTTTGATACTTGCCTAATTTTTATATAAAGGTTTTTCCTCGTTGCGAGGTGTTTTCCTTAATAAACATAATATGCAGTCTTGTTTTAAGTGTTTTAAGACACTAAAGAAAAAAACACTTATCCTCCTAATTGATTGGGGGTTTTACGATAATAAGAATTATAAAAATAAAGAAAGGGAATAAAAAATGAAATATAAATTATGGTGCCGTCAAAGAGAGATTTATTCTCATAATGAACTTATATTTAATGATTTAGAAGAAATAAGAGAAATACTTATAGATTATCATAGTGTAGATTGTGATGTTTATACTCTTACTAAGATGACTTTAAACGAATTATTAGATTGTTATGATTGGGAAGTGCATAATGCAAAAACAGAAGAATTTATTTATATAAAATAGAAAGGGAATAAAATGGAAAGTAAATTATTTGTTTATGGAACATTGAAGCGAGGTTTGGGTAATAACTCTCTTTTACGAAATAGCGAGTTTTTAGGTGTTGGAATTACAAAAGATAGATTCGATGTTTATGATTGTGGTTTTCCTTGTGCTTTCCCGAACAGCGATGGGAAGCGTATTAAGGGGGATATTTACGATTTAACTGAAGTAGATTTTTCTTTTACCGATATGCTAGAAAGTAATGGTAGTTTATATCAAAGAGAAATAAGAGAATTTGATTTTCATAATGAAATCGTAAAAGCGTGGATTTATATTATAATTAATCCTTTCGGCAGGTTATACGAAACCACCGCAGAGATTATAAATTGGAAGGGGTAACAATGGAAAAAGTTAGAGAAGTAGAATTTTATTTTATATTTAGAGGTAAGTCAATTGGTGTTGAAGCGACATCATTAGAGAGTGCTTATGGGCATTTTTATTCAGAGTATTCCAATGTTTCAAAAGAAGAACTTGATGAAGCATATCAAGGTAATCAAGCAGAACAAGAAGCGTTAGAATATTTAGGGAATGTCGCAGAAACCATATTAGAAGAAAATGGTTGGAAAGAAAAAAATAATAAATTATATAATGTTTATATAAACGATAACTACGGAAAAAGAGTTTATTTGACGACAACAGATGATTTTGAAAAGTGGCTTGAAGAAAGTAATAAATGGAGAGTAGCAGACGGGATTGAGCCTGAAAGTGCAGATTATTTTATGGTTAGAGAAGCAAATTTACAATTATTTAATAAATAGGAAAGGGAATAAAAAATGACTTACGAAAAAAAGTTAGAGTTTAGATTAGAGTGTTATAAAAAAGGTTATAATATCTTAATGGATTATTATGATTTTATACCTGATGAAGAAAAACCTAAAGTTCATAAAGAGTTAAAGAGTATAGGTTTATAAGTATGCTTTATTACTTATATATTATACCCCTTTATATCTTAATTGGGTGCAAGTGTCCTACCCCTGAATTATTATATATTTTTCAAGGTCAGACCTTGCACTTATACCCCCCTATAGAGCCGTTTCCGTGCTAATAATAAACGATAATATTCATCATTTGCCGAGCCACTTTATAAATTATCTTACTTGGATTAGGCGTTCTCGAGTTTGTCTACCTATGCGTCCTTTATCCACCCCTTTTGGTAGGACTTTAAATAACTTTATAAGCCAAAAGTATCAAACCAAACCTTATAAAGCGAACAATTTTACGAATTTATTTTTAATTATGCAAATTTATTTATATTTTAAGAAGAGGGTTAAAGTTTTTTTGACTTATTTTAAAAAAAAAGTTGACAGATATATATGTTTTGTTATAAGTTAGTGGTAAGAATTATTTAAAATAGAGGCATTAATAATATGAAAGCAGAAAACAATATAAAGCAATACATTAAGGAAAGTGGTTATAAGAGTTATTTTATAGCAGACAAGATTGGTTGTAGCCCGAGTGATATAAGTCGTTGGATTTCAGGGGAAAGAAAACCAAGCAGAGAAAGATTAAAGAAGTTATCGCAAGTTTTAAGAACTTCTATGAAAAATTTATATCCTAGTTTTGAGTTTAGCAGAGAATATCATAGATTAAATAATTAATGAAAAAGAAACAAGAACCAAGATATTATCAAAAGGGCGGAGTTTATTGGGCTTTAAATAGAGAGGCACGAAAGTTGCTTAAAAAAAAGAAGATTCCGTTTATGGATTATAAAACCAAAAAGATGTATGGCGGGGCTAGTATGTTAGATTTTATAAATAAAGAGAAAGGGAAAAATAATGGGGAAAGTTAAAGAAATAGAAGAAGAAACAGAATGGTGCTTTAATTTTAGAGGTATGTGTTTAGGTGTTATGGCTGTATCTAAAGAAAGTGCATATGGTTTTATGTATAGTGAATATGCTGATGTATCAAAGGAAGAGTTAGATGATGCATATGAAAGGGGTAATCAATAATGGATAAAGTATATCAAATGTCTAAACTAGAGCATAATGCCTTTATTGAACATTGCAAATCAAGTGAAATATTTAAAAAGGTAAGATTGAATACATATAGAAGTTATCCTGAAGATTTGTTTCGTGCTTCAGGAGAGATGGCTCAAGAAGATGAGGATAGATATTATTCAGGTGCTAATAATATTGATTGGGATGGTATTGAAAAAGATTATTTTAAAAATGGTAGGTATTATGCTCTTATAGGAACTAAAATGGTTACCACTAAAGGTTATAATAATGGGAGGGAAAAAAGATGGGTAAAGTAAAAGCACAATTAGATGATATGCCTATTGAATTTGGCGATGAGGGTATACCTGAGTGGAAAATGAAAAAAGATATGGACGAGGCTTATAAAATGGGACAAGAAAAATTAAAAGAAAAGTCTAAAATCGTAAAAGAGATAGAGTATTATAGCGATTGTTGTGATGCTCCTCCTTATAATTACAATGAGGTCGATATTTGTAATGATAATACGGGGTATTGTATGAAATGCGGTTCGGGAACTCCTTTTTATATTCAGAAATCAGAAGATGAACCCTCTATGGATAAAATATGGGGACTTTTAGACAAGGCTACAGAAATTGAAAAAGAAGTTAAAGGGGGAAAATAATGAAATCGGAATTAAGCATTGTTTATATTACTAAAGACGGCAAAAAGTTTGCGTATAAAAAAGACGCAGAGGAACACACTTCAAAACTTGCCCCTGAATTTATTGAGTTGGGCGTATATTATAATATTGAAGATACGGGAGAATACGCTTTTGATTTTGATGAAATGGCTAGTGAACTTGAAATAAGTATTGCAAAACATTTGCATATTGATTGTAAAGTAGAAATAAAGGAAAGGTAATATGAATAAATACCAAAAGATACTTCACGACCAAGATGTTAAATTTGCCGAGTTGTTGTGGAACACAAATTGTTTGTTTCACTCAGGGAAAGAGGCAAAGGTTGAATTTTCTAATGGAGAGTGGTGTTCTATATTGGGTGGAGACTCCAATGTATATGGAGACGGAGTGGAAACATTTGAGTTAATGACAAGTGTTCATACACCTGAAGTGTTTGGGTGGCTTTCAAAAAAAGATTTAATGAAAAAGATAAATGATGTTAAAAACAGAAAGGGAATAGAAGATGAATAAAATAACAGAAGAAAAAAAAGATAAGATGTATGAAGAGAGATTAGATGCTATGCTAATGGCTAGAAAAGATACTTTAGATTTTCTTATAAGCAATAAGAAGTGGTATAATAAAAACGGCTTTAGCATTGCTTATGGTTCTTTTTTAGCAATCATTGAGTGCATTGTAACTCAGTTAGACGACAAAGAAGAATCAAAAAGATTAATACAAAGTGTTCTAAGGGACGGATTTGATAAAAGCGTTATATTATTTACGAAAGGGGATTTAAATGATTAAAGAAAATGATTTAAAAAGATTGCAAATTAAAACACCTATTGAAGAAAGAAAATATAGGGTTGGAAGAAAATTCCAACGAGAAGGCAAAACCTATGCTATGATGCTAACTTATGTGGACGCTAGATATGTTATGGACACATTAGATAGTATTGCGGGTTGCGGTAATTGGACTAGCGAATTTTACGAATTAAGAGGTAGGCTATTCTGTAGAATAACTATTACTTTTTTACGAGAAGACGGGACTATTGATATGATATCAAAAACAGATTGTGGTGTAGAAAGTAATGTAGAGAAAGAAAAAGGCGAAGTGTCTGACGCATTTAAAAGATGTGCAGTCCATTTTGGTATAGGTAGAGATTTATATCCAAAATCAGATTCAAAGCCTTTGGTTGCAGAGTGTGGCTCTAATGGTAAGCCACCTTTTAATTGGAAACCTTAATAAATAGGAGATAGTATGAAAATAGTTAGAATGACAACGGGAGATTGGGGAAAAGTAAAAGCCTTTTTTGACGTTGAAGTAGAAAGTTTTACTATAAAAGGATTTAAATTAGTTGACGGAGCGAATGGGCTTTTTGTTGGAAACCCTTCAACTAAAAATAAAGACGGCGAATATAAAGATAGTGTTTTTATTGAAAAACCAACAAAAGAAAGATTAACGGGATTGGCTATTGAATGTTATAAAGACGGCGGTATAAAAACAGAAAGCACTCCAAAGCCAATAGAAGTAGATGATATCCCGTTCTAAAGATAAATGCACAAAATGTGGAGTTGATTTAGATAATGGAAATCGTTATGTTAGTAGTGATAGTCGTCGTTATAATAAATGTATTCAATGCAAAAGATTGCAACTTAATGAATATGCAAAACAAAGAGCAAAACGTAAAAAAGAAGCAGGAAAATGGTTTTTTGAAAGCGGACAATTACGAAAATGATGTTTTTTGAAGTTAAAGTTCGTAAAAATGGTAAGGAAGTTTGGGTTGATGCTCGTAAGTTTTTTGAATATATGTTAAATGAGTATTCAAAAGTAAAATATGAAGGAAAAAGTATTGAGCCGTATCCTGACCGAGTAAATAAGTTTTACGATAATATTCCACGCAAGTTAATATCAGAGTGGAAAGACGCATATCCAAACGTAGATATAGAAGCAGAGTGCAAAAAGGCAAAAATGTGGTTATTATCTAATACAAATAAACCTAAGAAGCTTTTTAAAAGTTTTACTAACAATTGGCTTTCAAGGGCAATGCAGAATGGAGGGGTAATACCCGTAAATGTAGACAAACGGGTAGAGTTGGAAATAAAAAAGCACAAAGAGTATATGGAACAAGCAGAGGTTGATGTTGCCTCTGATGAAGACAGAAAAGAAATATTACAAGGAGTAATGAGTAAGTTAAAATGGAAGAAGAAAACCATATAACAGAGTATAATAAGTTGGCTAATGAGTTTAAATCGTTAAAAGCCAAGTTAAATATTGCAATTCAAGGATTATCCGCTTTATATTCAGGCGGAGAGGCAACGGGAATTGCTAAGGCGACCCTTGAAGAAATTAAAAGAGTAGATAGCAAAGATTTACCGCAAGAATAAAGATAGACGGATATTAGTGTTGTCGGAACATATCAAATAACGTCAAACACTTCTTGTGGTAATTAAATGTAGAGGGAATTGAGTGGTTGATTGACGAGAAAAAACAGACACTCAGTCCTTAAAGGGAAAGCCAAGTTAAATTGGTCGCAACAATTTCGAGGCTTTCCTAATCTACACAAGTAATTGGGGGCGAAAGGTATTCGAATTTAAGCTACCCTTTCAGCTTAAATGATGGAGGTTCGATTCCTCCCGCCTCCACAGAATTAGAGAGATAGGCTCTGTGCACAAGAGGTCACTCGATTGAAACTCAGTCATATAAAAGACTATCTATCTCTCTAATAGATTTAGTAAATAAGGAGTAGTGATGTTTCCATTCAAAGAGGTATTTATGATATTCTGTATATCCTATGTCGTAGCAATACTTATAGGATTATGCATAGAGTAGAAAAGGAAAGAGTAAGAAGCATACTGAGAAGTATGCTTTTTTATTATTATGAAAACATCGGGGGTATCTCAAAAATAGGCAATAGTAAAATAACACCAAAACTAATTGCAAAAGTAACAGAACGTTATTTAGAATTAGGAGGACAGCTACCTAGTGAAGAATATGAGGAGCATTGGGAGAGCAACTCTAAAGTGTAATTGTTGCGGGGTATACAAATATAATGCCCCTTGCTATAAATGGTATTCCGTGTTTGATGATAGATATTTAGGCACTATTTGTCAAAAGTGTGCTATTAGAGAGATGTTTGGCTCTAATTATAGAAATAATGCAAGATATAAAAAATGGATTAAGGAGAATAAATGACACATCCTAGTAAACAAAAAGGAAATAGATTTGAAAGGCTAATCGTAGAAAAGGCAAACTCTTACGGCGTTGATGGAGAAAGAGCTTGGGGTTCTAACGGCAGGGCTTTAGGTATGCACGAAGAAGTCGATGTTTTGTTAGAGGGAGATTTACGAATCCAAGCCAAGTGTCGTAAAAAAATAGCTAATTGGCTAAAGCCCTCAGATGTGGTAGATGCGGTTGTAGTCAAGGAGGATAGAGGAGAAACATATATAATTTTACGATTTGATGAATTTTTAGATGATTATAATAAGTTTCTAACAATGAAAGGGAAGAAATAATGGAGAATTTTGTTATAGGTTGCATAATTGTTCTTTGCGGTATATTGGTATATGCAATTAGGAGAATTCTAATAATAGTGAAAGGGGAAAAAGATGCCTAAAGTGAACTATAAAGATGAGAATTTTGACATAGATTTGGATTTTGGAGAAGAATTTGAAAACAAAATAGTAAATATTTTTGAAGGCGATGGTTCTATTGAAGTCAAAACAGAAGATGTTAAACACCCAACAAAGAATTGGAAAGTTACGGGCAATATTGCTATAGAATATAGAAATAGCGGTAGGAAAAGTGGTATTTCCATAACTGACGCAAAATGGTGGATACATATTTTATCTGATGGAGAAAATATTGAAATGGCTTTTATATTCCCCGTAGAAACACTTAAAAGAAAAATTAGAACTTTTATAAATGATGGAACGGCAGTAAGAACTAAGGGTGGGTTTGAAAATCGTAGTTCTCTTATCCTCCTGCCTATATCCGAACTACATAAAAACCACCTGTAATTTCTGTGCCAACACCCTTTTTTACGATTTTGATAGTAAAATAGGGAATACCAAAGTATGCATCGATGCTTATTTTAGCCTAAAACAGCTGTTTATGAAGGTCGTTTTTTACGATTTTACCAAATTTCCTGAATTACAACACTAATTGAGTATGTGTTATATGCTTCTTGCTGTATCTCTAGCGTATCATTTACAAGCCTTGCTAAGCAAAATTGGTCAGGATTGTCGTTGGTAGAATCAGGTTGGAATATAAATGGTAACGCTCCTCCTAAAGTTTTATTCCAAACTTGTGCTACAAATGAATCATCTGTAAATATATTATATTCAAATTTACCTTCTGAATCTTTGTCGTCTGCATCATAATTGTCTGTTGTTTCCATATAATTGTTCATCATATAATTTGATGAAAACAAATCTTTATCTGCAATATATGAAAATCTTAAAGTCCATTCTTTTCTTCCAACTCTTTTTGCCCCATCTAAATAATTAGAATCTGAATATTCGCCAACAGCAAATGGATTTATAAATTTACCATTGTGTGTCCAACTAGATGCCCCTGAATGAACTATATTCGTAAAAGTCCTTCCACCTTTGGTTTGCCTAGTATCGTATCCATCACTTACATAATCTATGCTTAAGTCTAAGTCGGCAGAATAAGGCATTGTATACATTACCCCTGAACTAATAGCCCCACAACTAAAAGAGCCAAGCCTTGAAATATTCTCTCCCTCATTCCCGTCTGTCGTTATTTGAAATCCTGCATATCTTGGAATCCAATCTTCTCCCTCTTCGGTTAGTATATCTGATGGACTTAAATTTGTGAACCAAATACTTGTTCCGTTTTCTTGATTATAACGACTAGCGTGTGTATTTAGTATAGAGGTCATACTACCAAAAAAGTTATCTTCTGAAAATGTTTCTGACCCCCCTCCTATTCTGTCCATAAACATTATATTTTGAAATCTAGCTCCAACTTCTCCTCCTGCATCAGTCCCTGAATCGTGAATGTTGTGGTTCAATACGGCAGTATACCATTTCATATTCCCTGAAAAATCAAAGTCTTTAACATATTGCCCACAAGGGATATGAAACCTCATTTGCCCCCAACCAAGTCCTTCGTTTGCAGTATTTACGAATGTTTTTGATTGCGTTGGGTCTAAAATAAATGCTGAAGGGTTGTCAATAGGAGTTTTATCTGCGTCATTGTCTTTAGTTAAACTTCCCTCCCAATTATCAGGGATATCTCCCCCTATATAATCTGTAGGGTTTAGTCCTAATGCCCTTAGATATTGATAATTATCTATAAAAAATCTTGGTTTTCCTACATTTTGATACGCCATTAATATTTACCTCTTTTAATATCTTTTGTTTTTAATAGTTTTTTGTCTCTTTTTAGCTTAACATCGGAAGGCTCTTTATAAATAGCTCCCGAGGTTTTAATTTTTATATTTTGTTTTTTTATTATATTTTTAGCAAATTCTACTTTATTTTTGCCGATAGGGGTAGACTGATTTGTTATTTGTTTTCCTGTTGCAAAAACATTTTTGCTAGGACTATAATTATAATACCCTGTATACCCATTTTTAAATGCGGATTTAGTTTGCAACCCTTTTATTGAGTCGTCATCAATCTTGCTTTTAACTACATTTAATGATTCTTCTTCATAACTTTCTACAAACAATAAAGTTGAGTCTTCTAAATTGGTCTTACTATTATTTATAAGTTTTAATTTATTTATATCATTTACTTCAATATCAAAGGTAAATCCGCTAAAATTTATAAGCTTAACTCCTACAATGCTAAATGAACCATCAAAATCAAACAGCTTATTATCAGGTCTAAGGCTTCTGCCTAATAAATTAGTAATTCTTATAGTGTTCTTATGTAGCCTAATACTGTACCCATTTGGGAGTTTATTATAAATTAGCACACTACCCTTAAATTTTATAATTAACATCTTAAATGTACCATTTGAATCAAGAGATAGAGTATTGTCAGTTAAGTCTAAGCTTGCCTGAGAAACTTCAGCAATTGCGGCTGAATATATAATCTTATTAAAGTTAGATAAGTTTTTAATTGATTTTAACATTATTCGCCCCCTAATATTTGATTAACTGTAGATATTATGTCAATAACATTAATAATTCCATCCCCATTCCAATCTGCGATTTCTAATAATTCATCGGGGATGTCTTCGCTTCCCAATATATATTGGACATAATTTACGATATCAACAACATTTACAACACCATCTCCATTTATATCTCCACTAAATTGAGCCATATATGTATCAGTCATATCCAAAAGTAAATTTAAATCATCAACATCTAATGCCCCATCCCACGTTACATCTGAAACTCTTTTTTGGTCTCTAGTGTAATACTTGTCTCCATCACTTATAAATGTATCCAATAAAGCCCAATCTTCCAAAGTTCTAAATGCAACCTCCCCTTCTGCTAGCATTCTAGTTGTGCTTCCCATAGCAGTAGTAAATCTTCTAGTTAAATCGTGTAGTTGATAAAAAGTCGCTTTTATTACGCTGCTCTTTTTTTCTAGTTTTTCTATTATAAAATATGGGTATATAAGTTGACCATTTCTATTTATAGGTTCTGTATAATCTTCCCCATAAGCTTTAGTATTATAAACAAGACTGTCAAATTTTATAATATCTCCCACTTCTAAATGCAAATAAATTATAGGCAGGTCTACTTCAATAATGTTATGCTGATTACAATTATTCATATATATATAATTTCTTAAATTTAAAGCAGTTTGCTCATCTCTAATATAATTTGCCTCAAATTCTAGCACATTGTCGTCTCTATTTAGCCCTAGGTAATCATAGCTGTATCCGTTTTCTCTTCCGTCCAATATTTCTGTTCCATCTCCATTCCCAAACATATCATACCCATCAACATACCCTGTATCCAATTTCAAGGTATTGTCTTCATAGTCTAATTTATATTGAACACTTACTATTGTGTTTATATCCTCTATAGGAGTTCTTTTAAATTTGTATCTAATAATATCTGAAGAAACTATTGTTGAGTTTACATCCCCATCTGCATAAGATGATTTTATATATATAATATCAAAATTAGAATTTGAAGAAAACTTAGGGAAAAGTTGTGTATTTGTAGAAAAGTCTTTTAGAAAATCTTTTCCTTCCATTGTCTCATAAATGCTAAATCCATATTTATCGCCTGTGTGAACAGATTGCCTTGCTTTCTGTAAATGATTATAATTAGCCCCAAGTTCATCTTCTAATGATAATTCTTTTTCTATAAAATGATACATTATATCTATAGGACTAATAATTTCTCTATTTGTTGAACTCCCTGTATATTTGTAAATTACTTCTCCACCATATTCAATTGTATCTACTTCTGAGTTAGCCCTTCCATTAACATTTACATAAAGAGGCGAATCAAAAGCTTTTTCAAATATTAAAAAATGAATTATTGATGCACTATGTATTTTTGAATTTAGAACAGCCAAAGCTCCGTCAGATTCGTTTGTTGCAGGAGTCCCTATATTTCCATTATCTAATCTATAAATAAAAGTAAATGCATTAAAATTGTTTATCTCCCAAAATTGATTGATTCTTAACAGCCCATCACTATTCTCTATAAAATTTAAGTTACTTTGATTAGTTATTACATTGCCCGAATCATCATATTGTGGGTAATCTGATGATAGAGAGCTATACATCTGAGTGCTAAGATTATTGCAATCAGATAGAGTCCTGTTTATTAATACGTTGCTTATTTGATTGCCTTCTGCGTCTAAGCCTTCATCTAAGCTCTCAAAGTCTACTTCAAAAGTACCCTCTTCTGTTACTGTTCCTGTATCAACAGCTCCAATATTTAATTGAAATGATGCATTTGAAGTATCTGTTGTTTCATTGTTTTCTGTTATAAAATCGCAAATTACCTTCCCATTAAAAAATGTTTCAGTTAACAAATTATCACTCGCCGTAATATCTTCCAAAGGAAACACTAGCGAAACCCTTCTGTCTACAGACCCTGACGCTGCATCATAATCACTCACAGCAAATGCTTCATCACCGTTAAATTCTAAATACCCTGTAAAATCTACCATACAAGTCTGATGATGTGCCCCTGTATCAATCCAATGAGTTGTTGGAAGCATTGTAAAAGGAGTTAATATCAAGTTGCTATTTTCTCCGTTAGCACCTTCCTCAGGACTACCCCAAGGAGTAGAAAAATGATTAAATGTATCTGTTTCTGAGTCTGAATAGTTATATCCCGTAGGCTCACTTATTTGTTCTTTTATTAAGATAACATAAGAAGTATTTTGGTGCTGAAGTATACTTTCAGCTAAATAATTATTTGTTTCTCCATATCCCAATAGTTCCGTATAGCCCCAAGCACCATAAAACTCCTGATGATTTGTTGCTGTAGCAATATAGAGTCCTGAAACACCATTTTCCGCTACATCATCTTCAAACCCATAAAATGGAACATCGTTGCCGTATCCTACATTTGCCCCGTGTGGAACATCATTCCAAACGCATCTGTAACTCGTAAAATAGTTATCGCCACTATTGAAAAATCCTTTATTAGACACCTCAAACGGAGAATACTCTGCATATTGGTCATCAGCAAATAAAAATCCACTATATGGATTAAAAACTAAACCTCCTAAATCAGGGTTATATTCAAGTGCTGCATAATATCCCATTCCTAAGCTTACGCTAGGATTATAAACAGGGCTTTCAAAAGGTTCTGTATTAAACAAACTAAAATACATTGATTGCCCTGTTGTATTATAAAGAGAATTAGCAACAGCTATATCGTTTGCTAATTCACTTTCATTAGAAGTAGAAGGAGAATCAGCCTCATATTCATTTGTGTACATATATTCATCTAAATTAACAGATGTATCTAACAATGAGCCGATATTAAAACTTCCATTATCTAGGCTCACGTAAATGTAATCATAGCCAACACCCCCATTAAACACAGACTTTCTGTAGTCATTTTGAATTTTAAATTTTAAAAATATAACCTGCGGAGCAGGAGAGTTTTCATTTAAATTATACCACCACTCTTGGTTGTCTCTTGATTTATCATCGGTAATATAATCAGAAACACCTTCTCCACTATGAAAATCATCTCTATATTTATCTCCAAACTGTTCTTGGTATGCCCTGCTGTCTACGGAGGCTATAAAATTGGTATTAGAATTAGCAACCCACTCATCAAAATTGGGGGTTATTATATATACGGGGGCATCAGCATCTCCCGACCTCCTATGGACATCTAAATAAAAGTTTACTTTTTGTGCTATTAAATTCATAGAAGGTAATTGCTTATAAACTACCCTTGGATTTTCTATTGAATCATAATTAAAATTATGCATATTTATATTAAGCCATTCAAATAATTTAAAATGATATGCAGAATTAAGGCTACTTTCATATTGGTTGTGATAAATCCCCTGCTCATTCCCACTAGCGTAATTTCTGTGGATTCTAAAATCCGAAACAATAGATGTATCCTCTCCCACATTTGAAATATCAGGCATAATCGCTCTAGTATCAAAATGATTCCCAATAGGGTAGTCAGGATTTATTTTAGATGAATTTGGCAAGGAAATTGGATTATCTATTGCCAATTCAGGACTTACTATGTCAGTTTGAATATTTTGTATCGAAACACCATTTATATCTGTAATAGAATCTCCTTCAGGACTTCCCATTACAAGACATTGTGTTGGATATCTATTATAAACACACATAATCTCGTTGAAAGCACTTGGATTTAAGGGATTTACCCCTGAAAATTTTTTTGTAACTAATAATTCATTATTGTGTACTGTATATTGCTCAGAATCTGACCAAGCCCAATCTTCAGAATCATCTTCTTGTAATACTTCGCTTTTAAAAGTTTCTAAGACATTATAATAAGCCCCTTTATGCACATATAATGGGTCTATTCCCTCTGTTTCTAAGCTTGATGGAATTTGTTGTTCTGAGGATACAAACCCTGTTAAATTTATATCTCTTGTTGTATCTATGGTGTCATCACATATAATTCTTATATTGTTTTCTGATATATGGTCATCTTTATTAACCCAAGGAATAGCAGGGGCTCTGTCTACAACTCCATACGTTATTGGTATTGGTCTATTTAAGTAATCTTCATTGTAAGAATTTACAGAATTTTTTATATTAGCTATTGGAACTTCCTTGCTTAAAAACGTTTCTGTGTAATCTTCTAATTGGATTTTTATCTTTCTATCATCATAATCTAGTCTTTTTATTTTGCCTTTATAAATAGGGATACAATCTTCTAAATTAGTGCAAGAAGGAGTTTTGAAATAAACTACAGATATTTTATTAATTAATCCTTTTGAAAAAACCTCATCACTAAGCCTATATACTCCATCTTCGTGAGGGATTGGATAATTGCTAACATTTATAGTTACTTTGCTAGTTTTAAATGTGCTAGAAGATATATCAATAGATTCTTTTATGCCTCTAACTTCTAAACCTTTATCTCTAAAATAAAGAGTTCCGTCATCTAAAAGAGATTCACTTTCCCCTATAAGAACCTCAGGATTTGTTTGTATTTGAAATAAATAAATTAAAGATGTTACAGATTTAGATTCTATGTCTGATTTTATTTTAGGGTATTGATTTAAATTTATCATTAGCCTATACCTATATCTGCACCTCTGCGGATTGCTTCCTTGATAGCGGGAATAGCATCATTTTCTATAAAATCTTCAGTAAGAATATTCCCCGAAAAAGTTACATTGACATTACTAGAAGATTCCCCTCTATTAATTCTGTTTAAAGTAGATAAGCCAACAGATTTTACTGCGTCTCTATTTACAATATACTCTCCTGATTCTGCTTCTATCAATGTTCCTCCTGCAGAGTGTCTTCGTCCTCCAATAAGTCCGCCAAATTGTGCTTTAGGTGGTTGTTGAGAGTTAATGGTTTCTAACTGAAGAGCCCCCAACGCTGTTATTGCCGCAATCCAAGGCGGTGCAAAAATTCCCTCTTGTGAAGTTACTTTCATTATAGCCATAGCAGTATCCATTATAACTGAGGCTCTATTAAATAATTGTTGTTTTTCAAATTGAGCTTCTATTTGTTTAGCAGAATCCTTTTGAATTGCATCTTCCATCTTCTTTTTGTCTTTATCAGAAGCTCTTTTGAATTTTTGAGTTTCTCTAAGAGAAGCAAGTTCAGCTCTTGCCTCAGCCTGCAATCCCTGTATTTTAGCCTGTGATGATTGTTGAGCCGATTGTATCCACGCTGCTGCAATCATACTTGCTGCGGCAAAGTTCGCATCCATTTTAGCCTCTAGTTCAGCCTGTTCTGCTACATTAGTTTCAGCTTGGTCTTTTATTTTCTTTTTATTTTCTTCTGATAAAATATAATTAGATTTTATTGTTGTTTTAACCGCTTTTTCCTCTGCATCAATTAGGTCGTATAGAACTACTTCTAGTGCATTATACCATCCCCCTGTTATGTTACCTGTAACTGTTGCAAATTCTCGAGATTGTTTACCATACTTATCTAGCACCCCACTTCTGACTGCCTCTAATTCCTCTAAAGTCTCTACTTCTTTACCAATGATTTCATTAGCCCAAAAACTCATACTCTTAGATATTTCAGCAAATGCTTTTTCGTTAAGAAAGAGCTCTTCCAAAGTTACCGTATCTTCAAATGCCGATAGAATTTCATAGTCTATTCCAAAATGGGCGGCAATCCCAGAATCTATATCCTCTTTTATTTTTAATGCATATTTGTTATATGTGTCTGAAAAAAGGTCTGCACTATCTTTCATTGCTTTTTCAACTTCTTCATTTATAAATATATCTTTTAACTTTTCGTATTCTCCTGTAGAAATAGATATATCTTCAGCGTGAATTTGTCTCATTTCAGTATAAACTTTAAGATATTCATTTAACATTCCTGTTGTGCTAAATGTTACACCGCCTGTAGCTTTAATTATTCTGTTTAACCCTTTTTCTAAGAGTATAGATTCTGCCACTAAAGTCTGTGTAGAAACCCTTAAAGCCTCCTGTAATGCAGTCTGCAGTTCAATCCTAGAATTTACATCGTCTAAAGGAGATATAAGTTTATCTAATTGTGCATCTAACTTTTCTATTTCTGCTGCAACTTCTCCTGTAGGGTCTCCTGTAAGAGATATTTCATCCTTAAGTTGTTCAAGTTGTAATGTGTAGTCTAATAAGTTTGCAGTAGCCCCTGACCCAAACATCGCATCAAATAAAGGCTGCATAATATCTTTTGCTTCTTCTAAGCCTTTTATCATTTTTTTACGGGTTCTAGTTTCCGCACTCCACATTCCTCCCCATAATGTGCCTTCTCCTGTTGCAAATTTATGAGACTCTTTTTGGTGTGCATTAAGGATTGCTTGATAAGATTGTGTTAAGATTAAAATTGCTTCATCAACATCATCTTGCGTAGCATCTGCATCTAACTTAAGTAAGTCTTGCCACCCGTATGTATCAAGCATAGCTTGTCTCCCATACTTTCTATTGGCTTCTCCAATATCATCCCAATACTCATTAGACGCATATGTTTTTGCTAAATCATCATACGCATCCATTATAGAATCGGCATATTCATTATAAAGTTCAACATTCGTTTTGATTTGTTTTTTAATTAAGATGCTTTCTTCTGCAAATTGCTCTATTCCTAGCTGATAATCCCTAACTCTATTTAACTGCTTTATTTTTTCAAGTTCATATATGCTTACTTTATCTATAAGAAACTTTCTTTCCTCAAATAAAGCCCTAAGGGCTACTCTTTCTGCAGCTGTTGTATCTTTAAAAGCTGATTTTTCTTGCTTTTCTAACAATGCTAATACTTCTTTTTTACGAATTAGAGACCTAATCAATCTGTCTTCTACTGTGGTTAAACCTTCAACGCCGCCTTTCCTGTCTTTTGTTACTTTCAATACTTTTTTGTCATATTCGCTAGTTGCGTATAAAACTTCAAGTTGGTGGGTTAATCCTTTTGCACTTTTTCTAACTGTCTCTAAATATTCTACGTTTGCTTCGTGAGTCTCTCTAATTTTTATTGCAACTAAATCCCAAGCCTCTGCATTTTCATTTAAAACATCTCGATAATAGTCAAACTCAAGATAAGTTTTTTCCATTGCCTCGTTTGCTCCTAAAAGATGTGCAATAACTTCAGCAACAACTATAACAAGTAAAAATAACCCCGCTGTAGATTTAATAAGTGCAAGTTTTACCGCATTTAAAGATTTAGCAAAGAGAAGTGCTTTTATTTTTACTATAACAAAAGCAACGCCTACTGCTCCCAAGACAATCAAATAAGCAACAAGTCTTTTTGTGTTTGCAAAATGTTTTGCAAGTGCAATCAGAGGCATTATCATTTTTTTAATAGCATTTCCAAAGTCTTCTTGAACTACTTTCCAAGCAGCTCCTAATGCTTTAACCGAATTAGTATAACTATCTTGAGTCCTAAGAAGGTCTCCCTGAGCATCTACAGTTCCTTTGTATAAAAGACTAATCCTAGCTTGCATTTTAGCGTGTTCAGATAACTCTCCTTGCCCATCATATAGTCCTTCTCTGTAAGCTTCTTGTTTTAATGTGGCTTCATTAATTATAATTCCGTATTTTTTAACTGTTTCGTGATTTCCAACTAAAGCACTTTGAAAATCTCTAACTACATCAGCGTCAGTTTTATTCTGAAAACTTGCAACATCTAAAGCTAAAAGAGTTATTGCTGTTGATAGGTTGGCTGCACCATCTCTAGTCATCCCTAGTGGAACAAATGTATCTTGAAGCCCTGCAGCAAATTCTATTAATGAGGTTGAAGACCTTCCAAGTGCATCTGAAGCTACTGATGCCCACTCTTCTACCGCTAACATCGATTCCCCAAACACAACGTTTGCCTTGTTCATAATCTCTTCTAATTCTGCCGCCGCATCTGCGAGTTTTTTGAAAGTTCCTCCTACAACGGTAGTAGCAAAAGCTAGCAAAAGCATTTTATTTCTATATACAGCTGTTACGCTTTGCAACCTTTGGAACATTGTGGCTTGTTTTTTTAATTGGTTGGTATTTTGTTTGACAATTTCGGTATTTCTTGAAACTCTTTGATTTACAAGTTTTTGTTGTTGGATTGTTCTTTTGACAGCGTTGTTAAGGGTTCTAATTGCTCGGATGAGCTCCTTGTCTCCTGCGGGCTTAAACTTTATAAATATTGTATCCTGAGTAGCCATTACTTAATTTTCCTTTTAGATTTGTTCTTTAAATCATCGTATTGCTTTTTTTCTAACTTTGCAAACGCAGATTTTATTGCAAAAAACCTATCAACCCATTGAGCGGGCTGTTGTCCATAAGAGCCTTCAAATGGAGGAACTTTTAAAGTTTTGCAATAAATATATCTTCGTATATCTTTGTTGATACCTGCATCAAAAAATACATTAGAACAAGCGAAAAAAGAAAGCTGAGCATTTACTGCTTGAATAATATCTACATCTACTCCTTTTAATTGAGTTGTCTTAGCTTCCTCTATTAGAAGGTCTACGACATCAAATACGTCTTCTTTGCAAGTAAAGGTTTTATTTTCTCTTTTCCCATCAACAAGTATAGGTATTTTTGCTTTGTAAGGGAAACTATGGTAAGGGCAGCCTCCACAAGTGCCACTTAAAACATTTAAGTCTATTTGGAGGCTTTCTCTTCCCCCGCTGTTAGAACCTTTTGAAATTCAACGAATGCTTCTGTTCTTTCGTCTATACTCCACTTCATTAAAGCTTTGTCAGAAGTATCTCCATCTAAACAAACTCTTAACCATTTAGTAAGAGTTGCATTTATCATTCTTATACCTGATAGACTTCCGTCCTCTTTTAAATCATATTGGACAGAATCCATAAGTTCATCTCTTTGGTCTAAAGATATATCTTTAACCATTTTAATCTTGCGACCACTTTTTAAGGTAAATTCCATAGTTCCTCTTATTTATTTATTAATTATGCTAAATCAAATATTGCTAAAGCAGCAGTTCCATCATCAACAGCTTTCATTGATACATCAAGCATCATTATATCGCCCTCAGAAAATGCAACATTTGTAAATATTGCTGATTGCGACTGATAGCCATACTTTGTGTTATTTGTTATAAGAAAGCAATTACCTGTGCTTATTGCAGAATTAATTGCAGACCCTGTTTGCGTATCAAAGTCTTTAACAAAATCCTTAGTATTCCCATCATATTTAACTTGAGAATCTATTGTTACAGCAGCCTCTGAACCTCTTCCAATAGCTTGATAGCCCGTTGAACTAACTCCTGAAAAAACAGCAGGATGGTCTATAGTTGCAGTAAATGAGTTCATCACAACGCTTGTATTATTTATTTTATGACCACTAGAAGTTGAAAATAAACAATTAGTTGTATTTGCATAAGCATTATTCCCTGCAACAACCGCTGTATAATCTAAAGTAGGTTTTTTGCCTGACTGTAATGTAGCAGAAAATTTGTATCTTCCACCCTCTGTTCCTGCATCTGCATTTATTGAAAAATTAGTTACCACCATTCCTGGAAATGACATACTTTTTTGATTGGAGTGGTCTGATGATTTTATAATTAAAGTTAAAGTTGCAACAGCATTTGTTACAGACTCCCCATACATTTGAACAGCACCTGTATGCCCTGAGGCTAAAGATACATCTCCACTTCCTTCTTGATTACATATATTCTTTACAAACAAATTATGCCCTGTGTCATTATGCAATGTTCCTGATAATGAAAGTTCAGTAACTCTCATTGTGTTATCTTGAAAAAAATCTTCATCCTTAAGAGTTCTTCCTACCCCACTTCTAACATCTAATACTTGAGTTACGTTTAAACTAGGGTAACCGACTGAATCAACATCTAATTGATACATATTACTTGCGTGTCCTGCTGCAGTTCCTGCAGTTGCTTCTGCAATAATCCAACAAGTAAACTCTTTGGGAGAAAATGCGTGTGCTTCTGCCATTATTTATCTCCTTTTACTTTTTTTTGCTTAAATTTTGATGCTGACTCTACAACATCTACATACTCTTTAATTAAAACAGGAACTTGTCCCATTTCAATTGATTTCCCACTATTTAAATCTTCCCAATCTTGGGCGGTGTATCCACACTCTTTCCAATTATTAGGAAGAATTTGTCCTTCTTTTATTTTGACTTGTGCCATTTTATTTCATCTCCTATTCTACATTTCCTAAATGTTGGCATTTATAATCCCATACAACTATATAAACACCTGATTCTTCGTCTGCATTTAGTTCTGTAGAATCAAATCTGCAGTTAAATGCGTTTGAACTGTCTGATAATGTCATTGCAACATTATCGTGTATTAAAGCTTCTATACGAGAAACGTATCTTAAAACATAATCTAATGCAGTTTCATTTATATTAGCTTCGTTAAATACAAATCTTACTTCTATTGAAAACTCCCGTGTTTCGGCAGTTTGATTATATTCTAGCAACACGCTCCCTTTTGGGATTAGCTGTATTGCTTGACTTATCCCTTTAGGGATAGAATTTCCCTTATAAACTTTAAGAGCCCCTTTAAATTCTGTTTCAAGAACGGACTCTAACTTGTCTAAAATACTCTTCCAATTGTTTGCAAAAGTTACTGCCATTTATCTAATTTTCCAAATTTCTAGGGATATGTCTATACTCTCTTCTTCTTCTCATAGTTCCACTTCTTGTCATTTGAACTGAATTTACTGCAGAGTTGTCTACCTCTTCGTGAAATCCCGCAACCTCAATTTCCCATTCATCGTTAGCTGCTGCAGTAGATGTTTTTGTGCTTCCTCCAAATCTTATTTGCAGACCACCTGATAAGCTCTGATAATCTCCTGATATTTTTTCTGAAGTAACTACTTGACTTCCCTGTTGATTGCCTAATTTATCTCCATCTTTAACCCAAACAGAATAAGTAGCTGTACCATCCATTGCACCACCATCTTCTATTTTAACTCGAATGAGGTCAAATGTCCCGTGCCACCTTCCCCTTGTATCTACAGGTCTAATACTTCCTGATGTGTATGTTACATCTCTTATAATTCCCTTTGAAGAATCTCCTGTAGTTTGCCAAGATAATGCAGCATTTCCCTTATTTAAAGAATCTATATTCCCCATAGCATCTTCCATCAAAGCCGTAGCAATTTCAGAAGTGGGGTCGTGGCTTCTAATTAAAAATACTGCAGCAATTAATGATGTAGTCCTTACAATTATATAATCGTAATTTCCTTCTTTATCCTTTAATTGTTCTCTAGGTAAATTTGGGTCTAGCTTTGCGTCTAAATAACGACTTGCATTAGCCATAATCCTTGTAATTAAAGTAGAAAAATCTTCTCCTGCTTCCATATTTAAATCATTTGGATTAGATGCACTATTAAAATAATAAACTGTGTCTAAGGCAGAATCATAATACCACTCTCCATTAACATTTACTACCCCACTATTTGCTTCTGCGTCCCCTAGGTCTTCTCCGTCTGCAAACAACTGAGTTACCAATCCTGAATTTCTTGTAAGGTATAAATTACTCGTTCCCGTTTCTACCCAACCATATAATGGTTTTTTGTTGTCAAATGAATCTACTTGTGGGAATACATCTTTTAGTTGTCTATGTGTACAATATGTTGGTGCTGTTGCCATTAATATTTACCTCTTTTTTTTCTCTTTCTTTGCTTAGAAGTTCTTCCATTTTTTTTTAAATAATCATTTTTTTTTCTTCTTGTTTGTTTTCTTTCTTTTGCTTTTCTATTTGGCATTAATACTCCTAATTATAAGCTAATACTTTTATAGTTGTGTTTAACTTAGGGTTAATACTTCTTGCTCCTACAGATTGGATTGTATTCTTACCGCTAGCAGTATCAGAATTTACTCCCCCTGCGTGAGCAGATTTATGAATAACGTTTAACACAAACTCTGCGTTAGGTACTGCTGTAAAATCAATTGCCCCTGTTTCGTAATTAATACTTCCTGAGCCTGCTCCTCTAAGATTGCCTTGACCATCATCGTACATAAAAGCACCTTTATTAGGAGAAGCATCATAAGTAGTTTTATCGTAAACAGTATCATCAGGCAATCTTGCTGCTACTGCCTTTTCTACATCTCCTATTGCAGTAAGCCTACCAACTCCAAATGGAGTAACACCTGAGCCTGGAGCAGCTAATAATATCGCAGAACCTGATAAGTGTTGACCTGATGTAAATCGTATATCTCCACCAACAATGCCTACTGTTACTCTTTTTTCAAATAAGTTTCCTGCTGTATAGTATTGAACATTTAAAGCATCTTGTATTTTATTTAATATTCCATTCTTTCCACCAAAATTCAGATTAGATGAGTCTGTTGTAAATGAAAAATCAACAAACACACTTCCACCATCTACAGTTATATTAAATTTATATGTAGTAGAAGCTGCTAAACCACTATTTGTATTAGCAGTTATTCCTGATAGACCTAGTTCTTGATAACCTGCAGAATAAAACTTAATACCTATAGAACCTGCTTGAACTCCATCTGATATAGCATCTCCTGTTCTTCCATATCCAAAGAAATTCATTGCCTTAAACTTTCCATCTTTATTTGTTTGAGATACTGAATACTTATCAAAATCATTATAAGTATTAAAAAATGGAAGTCTAATAGGAACATCATCTGCGTGAGTTGCAGCAGTAGACCCAAATAAACCTCTTTTGATTGTGCAGGTACTATTAGCTAAATCTGCTCCTGTTCCAACGGCGGTAACCTCACATATCTCATTTTCTATTCTAATTAAATCTCCAACTTTAAAAAATTTAGAATGACCATCTTCTAAATTCAAAGTAGTGTGTGCAGCATCAGAGCCCATTGTGTTAGCTGTTGCGTGGTCTAAGTCTGCTGTTGAATCAACATACATATTGCTATCAGGAGCTGTATTTTCTATTGTCGTGGCATTAGCTGCTGAAGCATCTGCATTATATCCTATTAATCTTCCGTGTGGCAGATATAAAAAATCTCCTGCAGGAAGAACCATTGTCGCATATCTATTAACAGTTGCACCACCACCTGTATCAACTGAGTTTGCATCATCAACATTAGAATTATTCTTCCACTCTTGATATAAAAATTGTATCTCTGCAGGGACATCTCCCATATTATAAATACAAAAAGCTTTTATAGATGCTACTGTCGATGTTCCTTTCGTCCCACTAACTGATAATACATTTATAAATGCATCAGTATTATCTACCTCTTGCGTATTCTCAAAAATTTGGTTATATCCTTTAGCCTTTGTAAAGGTATTTCCATTTAAACTTAAATTTACATTGACATTTGCCATCTTTATTATTCTCCTTCTATCTTAAATGATATTTTAAATTGACCTGTATAGTCATATCGTCTGTATCTGATGCCTCTGCAAAAAGGATTATAGCTTTTCCATCATCTACATTTGCTGTGTTAATTGTTAATGTTCCATTGGATAATCTATCTGCTCCTGTTGTAACGGGAGACAAACTCCCTGAATTTGAACCTGTTTGAGCCAATACTACTCCATTAGCTAAATCCCCTGCACTAGAACCACTACCTGTTGTAAAATCATACTGCATAACGTGAAGGTTAATAGTAGAAGCAGCGTTAGAAGCCATTATATATTGGACTTCATCTATTGTTATATTTTGTTGTAATAACCAAACGCTAGGAATTAACTCTAATGCAGCAGATGCTATACTTAATGATGTTGCAGGATTTGTACCTGTCCCTCCCCAAGCTGAACCATTTACTTCTCCTGTAAAATCAGCGTCTGAAGCACTTGTTATTGTTGGAGATGTTGTTAAATTATGATGTTCTCCCGCAGAAGGACTAAAATCCCAAAGACCAAATTCTTTAAACTGAGTGTTTACTGTATGCTGACCAACTCCTACCTTTACTAAATCATTTGTAGAATCAACCGTTACTAAATCATTTCCATCTTTATCTTCAATTTGAAACGCCCTTGTGCTATCTGCAGCAGGTGTGCATCTCATAGCATTAGTAGATAAATGCAAAGAAGTTCCATCTCCATCCCCACAAGTTATTTGCTTCATAGATGTAGATAGCCCTGTATTAGAGTTGGATGTATGCAATATATCCTTATAAACATCTTTTAATTCACTTCCTGTAAAACTTGCCATCTATTTATCCTCTTCTTCTTCTTTTTTTAATTGTTCTAATTCTTTAATTTTTCCCATAGTCATTATATACTCTTGTTCAATAAGTTTTAACATTTTGGTGTATTCTTCTATTTTTTTATCAAAATCTATCATACTTCTCCTTGTTAAATTTAACCAAATGTTGCAAAATCTGATACTGCCTTTGGCAATGCAACAACTTTCATTATAAAATCAGGATACCTACCTGAAGAATCTCCACCCCAATTAAGAAATTTATTAGTTCCACTTGTCTTTGCACCTAACCAATAGTTATAAGTATCTCCTGCAGTTAAGCCTGTTATAGTCCAAAAGTGCTGTATTGTACCGTCATCTGTTTCA
>VTLG01011068.1_pt1 | contig 39624 bp, 38 predicted proteins | sample 4694571 | NCBI WGS metagenome assembly VTLG01 (sample SAMN12604809, study PRJNA352737) | marine metagenome | biome: ENVO:00000447; feature: ENVO:00000209|ENVO:00000569|ENVO:01000036; material: ENVO:00002151; isolation source: viral sequences binned using virsorter ... | reverse complement strand
ACTTTCAAACCACTTTAATAAGGAGGAAAAATGATAACATACTTAACAATAATAACTCTGTTAGCATTCGTTATGGCATTCATAATGACACACTTTTATTTTAAGAACAGAGAGTTGGTCAAGCAGTTTGATTATCTCGAAGACGAGATAAAGAGCACTCTTGAAGAGGAGAATTTAAATCAAGAGCGGATAGCACCCGACGATAATATGTTGGGTTGGATTGAAGCTCTTCAATACTCACTAAGACAAGTAAGATTTGCTAGGTTATTAAAGCTAAAGGAGATTACTAATGGCGAGTAAAAACCACAACCCCGTAACTCATACATACTACTATCTTCGCATCAATCGTTTCTTATGGACACGATTCAAGTCTGCTTGCGCAAAGCGTAATGAGACTATGAGAGATATTATCGTCAAGCTAATTAAGGCTTGGACAGAAAAGAACGAGTTATAAAAACAACGTTGTGATTAGCATCGGAAACGTAATTATAAAACCTCGTCATCGGGTAGCACAGAACAACGATTTGCAACCTACGTAACATTATAATTATCAAAGTACGATGCTAATCATTAATGATTATCCACCTACTTAATCCATTCTTCACATCATTCACAGAGCACGCCACAAACGTAACCGCGTTGTGACTCTCTTTCTCTGCTAACCATTCTCTCTGTATGCGCGTAGCTTTTTTCCCTTCGCGCTTAACCTCAATCGCTACGTACGTGCCGTCGGGCGCGCACGCGACTATATCACTCATACCTCTGCGACCATATCTACCTATTGTTATAACGTCCGCAGAAAATCCGTGCTCACGTAAAAACTTCATAATTCGATTTTGTATTTGTTTTTCAGTTAGCACTTTCTTATCTTTTTTTATTTTCATAATGTTACCCTTGTAACCTTTTTGTAACCCTCATTTCTCTTCTGTGTAACCTTGTAACCCTTTTTTTAACGCGCAAATTAAAAACAACAACGCTTCTATATATGCACAAAAAACAGGTTACAAAGGTTACAAAGGTTACAACCGAAGGTAGCGCAAAGGTTACATTTAGGTTACAACCTACTAAATTTAGGTTACAATTAATCCTCATATAGTTTTTTGGCTATTAATTTTGGAATATCAAAGACTCTAACTTTACGAGTAGCATCTTCAAGTCGCACCGTTTTATAGCCAACATAGTAATCCATTTTACTGATTTGTTTAACAAATTCGCTATGCGAAATAACTTCGCCTTCAAAACTTGTCTCGCGTGCCCAACGCTTAAACATTGGGTAAATAGTTGGAGTGTGAAGATATAATTGACTCTCCTCTAAATTTGTGTCAATCACATCTTTTTCCAATATACCTGATTGTCTCATAATTAGCATCGCTTCTAGTATATTGTCGACAGCAGAGCGAGTTTCCCCTAAAATAGTCTGAGCTTCTAACTGAGTTTTCATCACTACCTCTCTCTCGTTTTCTAAATCAAAACCTATTCCGTTAGCACGATAAAACTTCTCTAACAGGGTTAACCCTGTATTTATCATTGCTATATTATGCCGAACTCGACCATTCCCTTTAATATTATCTTTAAAAATCTGGAACAATTCATCATCGGTTAGCGTTAAAGTCCAATTCAAAATAGCATTACCAAGTTTAGCGATGGGTAATTTAGACAGCTTTATAAAATTATCTAAATACTGATGAGCGTCTAATTTATTTACAAACACGTCTGCGCTACGCTCACGTAAGGCGGGCTCATCAAAGCCCATTTCCCCTATCACGACTGCGGGCGCATATATTTTAAACTCGCGTGTCTGTAAATCCTTTGTTCCTCTCATTGAACTCTCATTGTCATACAAACCTCTAATCATTTTACTGATTAATTTAATTTTACTATTATCAAACAGAGCGGGCTTATATTCATCGTAAACTAGAGGAAACATATTTGTCGACGAGCCTAGGGCTGTAAATGCAAAATTAGTAATATCATCTACCCTTAGCATCGGAGAGATATCTCCGAAAAAAGGTTGAATGAAATGTCGGGCGGTTTCGGACTTACCGCTTCCGGCTTGTCCGTGTATCATTAGCACGGGGAATCTCACAGAATGAGACTCATATAATCTTTGCTTAACAAAGATACTGATACACCACCCGACAATAGTTGCACAAACTGTTATATCATTAAACCCGAAAATATACTTCGCGATGTTTTTTAGCTCCGCTTCGCTAATGCTAACCTCAGGTGAGAACGTCAATTCTTTTTTCACGGCGGGATTGAAATAAATAAAATCTTCCCTCTGAGAATTTTTATCCCAGCTCATTAACTGTGTTAGCACAATCCAGTTTTTTGTCAAGGGGTCTTTTATCATACCTACACTAGCGCACCCTTGTACTGAGGGGAGCTTAGGATAATGTTGATTTAAATAATCAAGAACTCTCATCAAGTCATTTTCAGAGCCATACCACAACAACTTATGATATAAAGACATTATCTTTCTCTTAAATGCCGGCAAAGAAGAAACGTCTCCCGCATCAAAGCTAACAGCTTTAATCATTTTATCCGAAGTGATTAAGTCCCAGACCCTGCTAATCTGGTCTTCTATACGAACAACTCGAACAGGCTCAACAGTAAATGTCGAAAGCTCTTTATCATTCTTAGCACCTTCAATCCAATATCTCCCTCGAGATTCATAAACAGGAGTGCTAACTGAATTTGTTTTTATCCCAGCGACCGCCGGAGATTTGTATGGAACTTTTACATCATCTTTAAAGTTTGTATTTTTTTGAATCCAATTATAAGTGATTGGCTTCATTCCCTCACAAGACAATATCTTCTGTTGAGCTGTCTTTCTTTCATAACGCCGAGAGTCTAGGGAAGAAATGTTATGAATAGCTTTGATTCCCTCATCTCCGAAAGGGAGAAGATTGGTAATTAGGGAAATCCAAGCATTATAGTCAACTTGAGAAGGATTGTTTTTACACCAAGCAATAAAAGGGTCACTCAAAACGTTAATTAACCCATCGGGAGCGTAGGTATACTCAATAGTATCTTGTTCATATACTGCTGAACTTTCAACTTCATTGAGTAAGTCCCACTTGTCGAGAAGAGTGTTGATTATTTCGGGTGTTAGCTTAACAATTTCGCTTAAAAACAATTTAATATCTTCTTCGTCTTTAAACTTGTACCCTTTCTCATCAATAAAGTGTGTGCCTTTTTCGATGAACATTTTGCTAAAAGGCATATGGATTAAATTTCCAAATCCTTTAGATGTTTCAAACAACCTATCTTGTGAGGGAAAGAATCTATCCATAGAAGAGAGTTTGTCAGCTCGGCAAGCTAACAGGAATCCACCCATTAACCTTCGCGCCTTCCAAGACTCTGTTTCTTCAGAGAAGAAAAACCAAACGTGCATACCATTACCTGACTTGGAAATCTCTGTATAAAATTTAATACCAAGTTCATCTGCTAACATTTGCATCGCAGTTAGAGCTTCTGTAGCCTCTTCTTTATCTGATTCAGAGTGGAAATCAAAGTCAGCAGATATCCATTTAGTTTTATTTCCCTCAAGCAAAGGGTAAATCCCTATCCCATAAAACTTTTTATCTGTGACGTGCTTTTTAAGTAACTCTTGAGTAAGAGCTTTTTTTACTGATTTATACGCATACCTTTTTGTATTTTTATCATAAAAACATTCCGCGTATACATCTGTCCGCGCATAAAACAGTTCCTTTAATTCTTTATATATATTCATACACCCCCCGTGCAAGGTTTGAGGGGGGCGAGTTGCCCCCCTATTTGTTATTTAGTATTTATTTATCGAATATCTCTTCGAGAGACCCTTCGTCTACGGGAAGCCTTTCTTTTTTCCCTTTCATATCTTTACCGAACTCATTATCTTTTTCCATCTCAGGACTAGTAACAAAATCTCGAGAAGACTCCCATAGCTGCGTTGCGGTGCTAACATCTGCATCTGATGCTGCGGACTTAGGCTGCGCTTTAGCTTGGATAACGTGATATTTGTTGCCACCCTTTTCTTCAACAGCAGAAGATATTTTAAAATAACTTCTCCAAGAAGGTCTGATATACATAAGATTAGCATTAAGGTTTTTGGCAAATTTTGCTGAAGCACCTTTAAATGTAATCATTGCCGGCATTATTGAGTCTTTAATAAGAACTAAATAATGATAACTTTTAACAGCGTGAGAGCCGTCCTCTTTCCAAGCGAACTCTTGTGGAGTAATCAAAGAGCCATCTTCCCAATGTTTAGAGTCTCTACTAAACTTTAGAACTTCTCTTCTGCCCGATTCTCCAACATCTCCAAATACGCGAGCTGTAGTATAATAAGATACAACTACACATTCAAAGCTGTTTCCATATATTTCGCCTGTAACAGGATTTACAAAATCTCCCGCCTTAACGTTTTCGCCTTCAAACTCAGACATATCAGATATTTTTTGCCACAACACTATACTAGGTATTCTAACATCTGATTTATCTATCTCCATTGCATAACCCTTCGGTACTGCGATGTCATTGCTTTGTTTTGCTATTTTATCACTCATTGTTTTATCCTTTTTTTCTTATTGTTAACTTTTCAAAACTATCAAACTCTGCACTCTTTGGCATTGGCAGTTGTCCTTCCATTACCATTCTATGTATCTCTTGTATTCCACCTAAATTTAACTGCTTGCGCAATACAAACTCAACTTCATTTCTTGTACAGTATTTTTGAAAGGCTTGAAAATCCATTACTTTCATTGTGACAACCCTTTCTTTCCAACACGTTCCCGCCCCATCAACGCTAACTATTTCTGATTTTTCTTCTTCTTCGTCGATTGAGAGGTCTTTCGTGATTTCTTCGTTGACCCTTTTAAGTTCGTCTTTGAACGGTCTTGCTTGAGCTTCAACTTGCTCGATTTGGTCTTTGATTTCACGCCAATAGATGATTTTTTCTTTAAGCGTGAAGTCTTCTGTGTCTTGGAATTGCATTTTTTCGTCTCCTTCTTTGTTTCTTTTTTATCTACACCCCATATAATATCTGTTATACCTTGTAGAATTTCTTGTACACTTTTATTTTTCATTTACTTTTCTCCTTTGATATCTTCTATCATTGAATAAACCATATCATTTAAGCTCTGTTTTTTCATAACGGCTTTATAAACTCTAAAGTCCACGCTTTTATCAGCACAAAGAAATGTGTAATTGCACGTTTTAGATTGCCCAATCCTATGAATTCTTTCTTGGGATTGATACAAATCATCAAGAGAATAAGACAGAGAATAGTAAATAACATTAGAACAGTTAGTAAAAGTAAGACCATACTTAGCACTCTGAACGTTAGCAAAAAGAATACGCGCAGTACCGTCTTTAAATTTCTCGATGGCTTCTTGTTGAGCTGTAACTGATTGACCTCCGTGAATAAATACCCCATCTTTATACATCTCCTTAAAGATAGCTATCTCTCCTTTGTAGGTGCAGTAAACAATAACTTGTTCTTCTGCCAATTCTCCCGTTAGCATAGAGTCTAGCTCTTTATTTTTAGCGTTATGAAATTCTGTAAAAGTCTTATCTCCGTCATCTTCGTGGTAAACAAACCCACTTGTTATCTGAGATAGCTTTTGAAGTTTAGCACCGGCATTAACAGCCGTAATAGTTTTATCATCAATTTCTGTTATAAATTGCTTAGCCATCTCATCGTAGAATTTTTTTTGTTCCTTTGTCATAGTTATTTTTCGTATATTATAAACTTTGTCCGGCAAGTCTAAACAATCATCTTTCTTATGACGCATTACTAATCTCTCTATTTTCTCTGCAATCTTTTCAAATCCTTTCTTCTTCGGTACCCACTCCTTATTCATATAAGACCACGGATTAGGGGTAAAATATTTATGCCTAAATTGATAAAAGGAGCCCCCTAACAAGCTAGGCTCTACTATATTAAAGGGAGAATATATCTCCATAAGGTTGTTAGGAGTAATCAATCCCGATATTATAATTCTATTTGGAACTACCCTAGCTAACGAAGTGACTCTCTTAGTCCATTTAGCTGATGGGTTTTTCAATCGAACAGCTTCATCACATACTAGTATATCATAACCCTCTTCTTCAAATGTAAATTTAGTGTGCATAGACTCGTAATTTGTAACGTAGATATTAGCATCAGAATTAAATGCCTCTAATTTTTTTTCTGCTGAACCGACTACAGCAACAATCTTCAAATGAGGGTAAGTTTTATGACAGTCTGCTAACCAACTGCTCTGTATAATACTTTTTGGACAAATAACCAAGACTTTTATTTTATTGTTTTCTTCCCAATGTTCATTGATGACAGATAAAGTTGCTATTGTTTTGCCCGTTCCACAATCAGATAGGTCTGCATAACTACCTCTAGTCTTACCAAACAACCTAGTCTGATTTTGATGCCCATATAATATATGTGTGTCATCTTTAGGCAAGTCTGTAAAACACGCCCTCTTGTACGCGCCCGCATTATTTTCTACAAACATAAGCTCGTTATATATTTTAGCTAGCGCGGGAGAGAAGACTATATTTAAGTCTAATAACGCCTTACATATAGGTAGAGTAGGCTCTATAAAATACCAATACTTCTCGTCTTTATTCCACAAAGCTCCAACAAGTTTAACTCTATCCTTGTACTCATAAGGAACATCTAATGCTATCTCTCTCGTTTGAGGGTTATATTTTGCGGTTATAATACTAGATTGTGTCGTCATATTCTCGATTCATTCCCTTTAAACTCTTCATATACTGCTTTTCAATAAGGGCGTAAATCTGCTCAGACTTTAAGCGTTTAATATTATGTTTTTTAACATCATTACATAAGTCTTTTAATATACTCTCTAAGTGCATCTGAATAGCGTATATTGCACCGGCTGATATTTGGATACCTTCCTCGTTTGCATATCTTTTGACTTGTTTGATTTTTAAAAGTCTTGCTTGTCTATCACCTCTGCCCATACGATAAACTTACAACGAATATCATATTCAATGCAAGAAAAAAATTATTTTTCTTTTTTCTCCTCGGGTTTGTGCCCATTCATAGCACAGAAATGCTCGACCGTTCCGCGACCTTTTTCGCTATTATATATACGCTTCCAATACTTAGCTTGACCCATTATATCTCCCACCTTAGGCAGGGGTGCAGGGTCTCTCCAAAACTTCATACGACACAAAGCTATTGCAAACGCCATATTCGTTCTCATTTGAAATTCAAGCTCTAATTTGTCAGCCCTTTGTTCCCAGCGAAATCCTACTATTTTAAGTTTTTCAATTAGCAAGGGTCTAAATTGTACGAAATGGTCTAAAATATCTTTAGCAGTATCAGGCTCCACCTGCCAGAAAGAAATAGCAGGATTTCCGTTAGCAGGGCTAGTTATGTGCTTATAAGCAGACTCAGCCATACCAACTCGATATATTAAATCTACAGCTTCGTGGCTGTGCATTCCTATCTTGAGCAAAGTATCAGATATTATTTTTTTTATTCCAGTAATTTTCTCCATTAGTCTTTCATTATAGCATCTTTAAGAACATCTTCTACAGCGTCCCAAATTGCTGTAAAAATTTTTTCTTCAGTCTTCTCTGAAAGCATTGGAATGTTTATATCATCATTAATTTTTTTAATCAACTCTTTTTTTCTTTCTTCGTTGAAAAGATACCCTATTATTATCTTCTTAAAACTATCGTCTGCCATACTATCTCCTTTTCTTTTTTTTTAAAATATGATTTATTTTGTCCTGCAAACCATTGCCACTTAATTTAGCAATAATATGCACTAAAGCCTCGTATTGTTTTTGAAGCCCTCTGTTTTCTATTTGAATTTTTTTCTGCTGGTCTATCAGCTTTATAATGATACCCTCAAGGCGATTGAACTTGTTGTGCAAATCCTTAGTTAAATCATCTTGTATATATTTATTCTGCTTCCATATAAAATAACCAAAAGCCGAGGCAACCACAACTGGTATGCCAAACTGCTCTAATACTTGTATAAAATCCATTAAGTGTCGTTCGACCAGTCAAGTTTTTTAGGTCTAACCAGTATATTGTCCACATAAATATAATCATTAACTTGGTTAGCATACATCGACCAAGTAAGGAATAAACTGCCTCCGGTCGCGAGAAACGAACAAGTTGGAGCTTGTAGCCATTCACCCCTAGGCTGTTTCCCACACTCCATTGCACCGCTAATGCCAAGGTCGCTAGCCCCGAGAGTAGTTCCAACCATAAGCTGTAATACTAATGGCTCCGCAGTAGCTCCGGTTGGCACGAAAACTTTACACGAGAGTTCAAACTCCTCGCCAGCGGTTCCAAAGCCGTACGCTCTATACACAGCTTTACAAGTCAACGTATTTAAACATACAAGTTTAGCTGAATAATCTCCAATATAAGCTTGCTCTGAGCTCCTGCTAACGGTCGTATTCAAGCTAGCGTCTTCAGAGTCATCTTTCCACTCCCTAACATCATTCCCTACAGTAACTGTATTGCAGATAGAATTATTTAACTGTATGACATTAGTTCCGTGTAAAGTGGGGTCTTTTATTACAAAAGGCATTATTACTCCCTATATCTTACCGGAATACCCGGAAAGTTTTCTTTTAAATATTCATTCTGAGCATCTCTATAGATAGCCTCATAATTTGTTCTAGCATCATATTCAAGCTTATCATATGTACCTTTAAATACTAATTTATCGTCCTCGTCTTTAAGGTTTTTTAGCATATAATATTTTTTCCAATTATCGTAAGCCGCATTAATCTCTGCATTGTCTAGCATAATTTCATATGAGCCATATCTTTTGTCTTTGTAAAATACTTTAAAACTTTTTCCTCCAAACTCATCTCCACTAGCCTGACCTGTCTCAATATATTCAGGGTCTTTTGCTTTTAGCTCTCTAACTAAATCCATATAAACGTTTTTTGGTGCATACTTACTACTCAATTCAAGCTGAACTTCATCCCAATTACTATAATACTCTTTTTGTTGTTCTAGCAAATACATTCCAATTTGAGTTTTAATAATCTCAACAGCCCCATTTTCCACAAAGTCAACCTTCTGCAATTTTTCTCCATCAAGGGAGTTTGACCAGTTCGGTGCTAACATAATGTTCCCGTTTTTATCTAAACTAAGCTCTCTTATTTCGTGCCCAGTATCAGTGTCATATTCGCCCGTTGGCACCATAACCATATTGTCAATCATATTTAACAATTTATACTGACCAATAGATGCGTTTACAAGATACTCATCAACTCTGTTCATTTTTCCTATTCCTACTAACGACTTAAAATCTGTACTTCTGTCATTTAATTGGAGCCTCATAGACTCATCGTACACAAGGTTTAAAATTTGACTCCAATATTTTTCTTGAGACAAAAGCTCATCGTATCTCTCAGGGAGCTTCCAATAAGGCTGTTTTCCTTCTTGGGAATATTGCTTAATACCTGAAAAGTGAAGAAGCCCTGTCTCTCCAACCATTCTCTCTACAGGGAAACCATACATATCTAGTTTAGGTAAATTCATAGCATAATCATTAAAAAATGGTCGTGCTAATATTAAATCAGGAATCTCCCCCGCTAACTTTGTAGCCTTTTCTAAACTATATCCATAATCATCTATACTTTTTTGTATAATCTTATCTCTCTCAGATTCAACAACTTGCTTGGCGTTTTCTAAAATAGACTTTGCGCTTTTGTCGTCCAATCCCATAGTGGCAACACTCTTGAGGTGTTTATACAGCTTCTCTTCAAAAATCCTATTGTCCTGATGCGCTGTGTATACTCCCTTATCATTAAATATTCCATCCTTATAATTATTGTATTCAGGAGTCATAAGATAATAAGGGTCGTTTATTTGCTGAGCCTGAGCCATAAAGTTTGGCATAAAAATACCTCTAAGCGTCTTTAAGCCCCACCCAAGAGCATCTGACTCGCCCTTCATTAAATCGGTAGCCTGAGGCACTCCTTGCATAAACGGATTATTCATATACTCTTTATAGAAAGCCTTATATGCGCCCATCATTTGTTCTACCGCACCAGCATCAGGGTTACCGTTTTGCATTCCACCTATCATATACATAAAAGAACTCATAGGTTCCCACCCTGACATATATGTAGAAACCCAATTACCATTGTCATCTTTATATCTAATAGTGTTAGGCTTAAATCCTGCTGCTAATTTTTCATCTACCTCAGCCTTACTTAAACCCTGCCAATCATCCTCAACAACCCATTTATCCCCATATTCTCCTCCGAAAATATTATCCATAATATGATGAGTTTGAGACAGTAATAGGGTGCCTGTCGTAACCTGAGATGTGACATCAGCATACATACTCCAGTCACCTGTTTTATAACCTTTTTGAAAACCTTGTATTGCTTTACGAGAAAACACTTGAGCCATTGGTGTTCTATGGTAAACGGCTTTAAAGATATTAATTGGAGTGTTAAAGAACGGCATAAATAAAGTATTAAAGCCTTGAGCCCAAGGATTGCCAGAAGCCCTAGTAGTGCTTTCACCTAAACCTCCCCCAGTATGACCCGCCCCTGTTCTAAGTTTGTTTATCATCGCATCAAAACCTTTTAGCTCTGATTGGAATGTTATATATTCAGCACTTTCTTTAGCCAATCTAAGGTCTTCCTTGGAGGGGTTTTCTAGTATTTCATTGTATCTTTTATTATAATTTTTAGTGCCCCACTTATGCCCTTCCTGCAAAACCCTCCTAGTGATGTGCTTATGAAGGAATGCTAACTCAGCAGGCTGTCTTATCATAATATCTATTCCAGCTTGAATATTTTGAGGAGACCTTAAAAAAGTCCCACCCCAAGCCTTAGGTATAATACCCTCTATGTCAAATCTTTCTCGAAGAAAAAAGGCATCGTTTTTAAGGACATCAGGGTTCTCTTTCATTATCTCCCAAACGTTCCTGTAAACGGTATTGCCGTGCCCTATAGTCTTACCACCATAGGCTCTTACGTAATTATTCCAGAATGCTAACTCTTCAACAATAAATCTTCCTTGCTTAGCATTAACCTTCATCCAGTCGGCAGGCTCTTTCCCTAATTTTTTATAAACCCACGAAGCTGTTCCTCTAAAACCTCTATCCAGCGATGTAAATAATTTATCATAAAACACAGCTAAAGGTCTTTCAGCCCCTGTAATAAATAAATGAGAAGTGTTACCAACTGTGCTCCTAATCACAGAAGCCAAGTTCATCAATTTCGTATTCCTACCTACCTCTGCTAACCCAGCCATAAGCTTGTACGTCGTAGTTAATCCTGTATTTACGCTTGTATCGTGAAGTTTTGAAAGAAGCTCAGAGCCCATATTTTTCTGACCAATATAATTCCTAATCATATAATCAGTGCTAGGGTCAACATTCATCTTAGATATGTTAAGTATGGACGCAGCCTCTGAAAGCGTGCCAGTTCGAGCGTTGTAAATTTCTTCTAAAAGTTTAAGCTGAGCCTCGTTTTCAACCCCTGTCCTCTTACTATAATTATTAATATAGTTTCTCATATTTCCTTCTAATAGATGAGAAAGCGTCCTAAACTCAGTTATACTATATGTAGAGTAAGAGTCCCTGTTTGCAATCTTCTGCAACACTCTTTCTATAGTTTTCGGCTCAAGAGCCGCTTTATCTATATCAGACCACTTATTACCTTTAAATCTTATATTGTCATTAACCTCTTTTCCAATATACCTTCCAAGTCCCCTTATTGCGCTGTGAAGTTCTTTAGGGAACCTAGACAAGTCAATATTTCCAGAATAATCATATTTTTCATCTAACTTACCCTTAACTTTAGTAAGAGGTTCTCCGCCTTTATAGTCTATAATCCAAGGAACTACATCGCCCTCAGCCTTAATAGTAGCTTCCATAGTATTCTTAACATTCTTTAAGTTATTCCCTATATGCTTTCTAAATAAATTAATATCTTTACTTGTCCAGCCTTTAAATGTGAAGTTATCTCCCCACAATTCAAACTTCCCGTCTAAAAACTTTTGAAAATCGTAATTTGTTTTTGTAGGGAATTTTTTATCCATTAAAAACTCGGCAGTTAATTGCTGACATATTCGGTTATAGGAAGTTATAGATTCTAAATGAATATTCATCTCTGCGTCAGGAATCCCCTCATCGTATATTTTCTTACGAATATCACTTCTAGTCTTCTCTATAAATGCTCTTTTTTCATCAGCATTAAACTTTCTCCCCGCCTTTGCCTCAGCCTCTGCAACCCGTCTTTTAATTTCGGCTTTATTTAGTTCGCTTAATTTCTGCGCTTTATATTCTAAAAGTAAAGCCTTAGTATTAACTTCAGAAGGGAGCTTACCATCTTTTAACATCTTAGTCAAAAAATCTCTACCCTTAGGTTGCGCCAATAACTCCTTGACGTAAAACTTTTCTCCTCCTAGATTAATAATTTCCGTCGCAGTTTTATGGCTATGCGGAGCGCTTAAATCCACAGCGTCTTTAACAGCCGCTTTGTAATCCTGTATTCTAGTGTGCATTTGAGATGCACCTTGTTTTCCAAACTTCCAAGCTCCTCTTGCCCCGATGAGCCCAAAAATAGCATCAACCGTCATATTCCCTAAAGCTTCATACCCCGCGTCATCATCATTATTTTCAAAATGCACCAAAGCCTCTTTTAAATTACTCCACGCCCCCATAAACATAGTCGTTCCAAATGCAGTAGTGACCGCAGACTGTAAAAGAGCTCCATATTTAGGAACATTTCCTAACTTTTTTATCAACCCAACCCCTCCGAACATTAGCAGGATATTAGTAGGTGTTAGCACGCTTTCGCTTGCAGCGCCAAAAGAGGTGAAAAACTTTAAAACTTTTTGCTTTGTATTAGGGGATGCCTTTGACATCTCGATAGGCATAAGACCTTTATTTTCCAAATCCTCCCAATACTGCTGAACCTCGTCAGGATAAGGTATTATATGTTCATTAAAATACGCCTGTATAAGAGGAAGTTGGTTCACTAGCTGTTTGTTTTCGTCAGATGCAAACCAGTTATGAACAGTAGTGGTTAAAGGAGTATTCATAAAATCTCCCATAGTTTTAAATATATCTTGGAAAGTAAAATGATTGTAATCGTCAAAGGTCTGCATCATTGCCGCTTCTGAAAAACTTATTCCTCCTAGAGCCCACATCTCTTCTTTTTGTTTAGGCTTACCGTCAAAAATAATATCTTTATAAAGCTCAACTTTATTTGCCTCCCAATCCCTCATCACTTTACTATAGTCTTGACCGCTTCTAGTGTACTCTTCTGTTCCAAGCATTCCACTAAGGCTTATTTCCCCACCAGCAGTATCTTCAACCCATTTCTCATTAGCATCCATTATAGTGTCATACCCCGAAGCCATTGAGTGAAATTTAACAGCTCTCATAAACCTAGCGTGCTCCTTTACATCTGCAACCGTGGTAACATATTCATAGTTATAATTTCCAGCCCTAAGGTCTGATGGCTTAAATCCATTTTTAATAGTTGATTCATCCCAACCCATATACGCATAATATTCTTCTTCGCTCATTAAGAACGCTGCCTGCGACTCATCTCTCTCTGTAAGAGGGTCGTCAATTCCTTGGCTCTCCGCTGCTTTATATATTTGATAAGCCCTAGACGGATGGACAACCTGATAATCCTCAGATTTATCAAAATAAGCATCGATAAGATTTGAATACAGCATATTCACGTGCGTAAAGTCTTTATTTCCAAATAAAACATTATGAGCAGTTATCTTAGATTCTATAGCCTTAACTCTGTCTTCATACTCATATGGACTTACAAAATCACTAGAATCTAAATCAACCCCTCTACCTGCCCATTCTCGTAATTTATTAATCTCTGATTGTATATCTAGAACCGATTGGAGCTCTTGATTATTAGCCTCAGAAGTCGTCCCATCTGTAAAGTGAGCAGTTACCATAAAGTTATCTAATTGACCATCATAGCCGTCAGGTCTACTTAAGTTCCAAATAGTATTTCCGTCTTTATCAGTGCTAGAATCAACAACAACCCCTGCATAATGAGCTATTGAATCTATATCTATATCGATTGTACTGCCATCAGACAGCGTCTCAGGTCTAGTCCATTTTAAAATACCTTTATCTATACTAGTGTTTTCTCTTCTATAAATTCTCGCCCCTACATTATCCCCCTTCCCTCTCACAGTATCATAACTCTCGCTTTTTGGGTCGGTATCTAAAATAGCGTTTAAAAGAACGTTATTTTGAACCCACTCTTCATATCCTCCCGAAACAAAGGTATGAGGCTCTATTTCCTCTCTTCCGAAAATATTAGAATACTGGTCACCTAGTGACATATAGTCGTTATATATAAATGTCCTTGGGAGCTTGCTATTAGCGGCGTTATACCAAGCGCTCATATCCTCGACATCATAAAGACCATTAATCATATCATATATATTTACAATCTCTGTCCTTCCCGACTTAGGGTCTCTCATCGTAAAAGTCACCCCATCGCTGCTAATCTCATCAATAACTACACCATCGTCTCTATTCCTAAGATAAATTGGAGGATACGCCTCTCCGTCAATATAAATACCCTTAGTTGCATTCCAATGCAAATCGTACTCTTCTTCAGTTGAATCTTTAGGAATCCAAATCCCATCGCCAACATCTCCTTGATTTACAAGAACAAACCTATTAATTGTATGAAGAAGGTCTCTTTTTCTTTCCTTTGTAGTATCAGGGTCATTATACTCTTCAATAAGATTGTCATATCTTTTTAAAGCATCTTCCCACTCAGACTCGTATTTATCCTTAGCCTCATCAGTTAACTTATCCCAATTTGCAATTCTATTCTCAGGGGCATCCTTATCTCTACCTTTTACATTGTTTGGGGTTGGATTTGCTATAAATACCTTACCTTGTTTTGTGTATCCAAAATTGTCTTTATCGAATAGCGCATTTTCATCTCCTACCTCGACAGGAACCATATCTCCACTATCGTCATCTCTAACTAAATAGTTGCCTTTAGCAGGGATAGCTTTAATAACAACTTCAACTTCATTGTCATACATATCCTTTATAAGTATAGTGTGATTCCCCTTACTATAATCAACATCGTTGGAAAGACCATTAAAAGACACTCTGCTCTTTCCTTGGACTATATGCTCATTATCTTGCTCAATTCTCTTATTAGTGATTCTTGATATAGCGAGTTCTTCATCTTTAGCGTCTCCATAATAATCGTGATATAAATTATTAGGATTGTTGTAAGCTTCTTGAATAAAAGCATTGTCTAAGGAGTAGCGTATTTTTTTATATCCTTCAGGGATTTCAGTAACCCCAACATCTCCCCATTCCCATAAATAATCCTCTATCTCTTCAATGCTTAATTGTTCTACTTCAACCCCATTTATTTTATTAGGAATTACAGAAAGTCCACCTCTTCCACCTGCTCTATATGTTTTGAAGAAATCTTCTCTTTTATCCTTTTTTAAAGCCTCAGCTCGCTGTCTTTCTAGGAAAATATCCAAACGCCCAGTCTCTTTCATCCACTTCCAATATGGATGATTAGGGTATTTATCAGGAGACTCTTCTAAATCCCAAAGACTACTTGTTCTAATATCTTCGCGAAGAAGCTCAAACCTTTTCCTCTCTTCTGCATTCTCAAAGGCAACGCCATACCATACTCCCGGATGCCTCGGTGCAGTATGCCACCAAGTTTCAAAGGCTGCCCTATGGTCTTCACCTTGCTTTCTCTCTGCAAGGAAAGTCCAATCTCCAGTTTCTGCCGCCTTAGCAATTAGAGATTCATAATGCTCTTTTTCTTTCTCATCCATCTCCCCATAATTATTAGGGTAATTAATAGGATTGCTTAAATTTTTCTTATCGAAGCTTTCTATTGTTTCTTGAACTTTTGAATCCTTATATTCGTCAGATTGTTGGAAAAAAAGCTTAGGAGCGTCCGACCTGTCAATGTGAGCGCCATATATATTATTAGGAAAATCAATATAAGCGTTCTCGAGCTTGTCTTCTTTTAATTTCTTTTCAGTAGGAGTGACGTCAGATACCGTCGTCTGTATCTTATCTTCATCTTCGTCAGGTTTTATCTGAGCGTATAAATTGTCCGTATCCGCCATCTACTCCTCTTCTTCTTCTTTTTGAGCATAAGGGAACGCTAAGCTTGGAGCGCTCTTTGGTAAATTAGCGGGGTCTCCAAAATACTTGCCACTAGGATTAATGTCTCCGAAAGGAAGAGGGTGTCCTAAATTAGGATTATCAATCAGCGTATTAGAATTTGGAAAATAGTTAGGATTATTTATATGAGTATCAGTATCTTCAATCTCCTTCCTATCATCTATAATAAACTCAGGAATATTATAAGGCAGATTATTGTTAAAGGCGGCAGTTGCTTCTTCTTGGTTAAAGTCAGGATTTTCAATCTCTTTACCAAAAGTAGGATTCTCCTTCATCTTACCTAAATTAGGGTTAGCAAGCTTCTCTCTCATATCCCTTATCTGCTTCCTATCATCTATTATAGGAGCAAAATCGTGACTAGCAGACCAATCTCTCATATAAATAGTTTGCTGATACGTATTTAGCTTTTTTTGAATATTTTCAATTTTAAGCCTAACAGCATCATAATCTTTCTTCTCTTCATCGTATATCTCTACCAAATCAAAAGCTTCCTTATAATTCTTGTTTTTTGCAAAATATTCTAGCGGTTGAGCCCTAAAGTCTTCCTGTGTTGAAATGTCAGTAAAAGTAGACCGAGCATACATATCTGCAAGAGTAGTTGTCGTGCCTAAAACCTGCTCAGCTTCACCGCCTGTGACTACCATTCCGCTTTCCGTAGCGCTCTCAGGGTCGCCTACCTTCATATTCCAAACTTCATCAGTAAACTTATATTTACTACCAGTAAGTCGCTCATACAGTTGCAAATACTCTATTAGACGATTCATTCCTGCTTCGTCTATAGGCTTAGTGGGAACTTTACCGCCTGAAACTTTTTTCATATTCATTAGCGATGTTAAGTATTCTTGATAAACCTGACTATAATTTGACTTGTTTTTATTTCTCTCTGAAAAATCATATAAAGAAAGTTCGTCGAATAGCAGTCCGATATTATCCTCTAAATCGTCTATATAAACCTTCTTATTTTGTTCAGCAATATCCATATCGGTTTTTTCTGTAGTCATCTCTCTTACCGCAGCATCTCTATTGCTTTGAATATCTGCCGTTATTTGCTCAAATCTAGCCATATCAGCTAAAACATTGCTAAAACTAGGAACCCAATTAGGATTTTTACTTTTAAACTCTTCTGACTGACTGTTATACCATCTTTTTAATGTAGCTTGAATGTGTCTAGCCTTTATATTCTTCTTACTTGTTTGGTCATAATCAACAGGTATAACCGCCTCATCTTCAGAAGATGTAGAAGTAGTAGTAGTCTGAGGGCTACCATAAACCGCAGCCTGAACCTCAGCAGAGGCGATAGGCTCTATCATTGTACCTGTAGTGTCTGAATAAAAGGCTACCATAGAAAGAGCATAGTCCTTGGCGGGACTATCAGTATCAAACCTAGCTGCTTGATTCTTCCAATACGCTATATTGTCCGTTCTGGTCTGCTTTTCGGCTTGGGCTTGAGCTTTTTTCTTCTTCTGTTTTTGCTTCTCAGCCTCACCTTTGCCTTTCAATAAGCCTACTATAAAAGAGGCTAATCCTTCGCCTGCCATAATTTATCTCCTATTTAACCACCTGCTTTCATACCATAGTAAGTCCCAGCAGCTTCACCTGCGCTACCTAATATTTCACCCCACATAGCTTTTCCAGCAACATCTTTCTGAGCTTGGGTCTGCATCTTAGTTACCTGTAGTTGATTAGCTAACTGCTCTCTGTGCTTCATTAAATCTGTTTGCATTTGTTTTATGCCTTGAGAGAGGTTTTCAGCCGTCCACCCCTGCTCAGCTCCAAACTGTGCTAACTGCCCTACAGTCTGAGCGTGAATAGCCTGACCTTGCATACCTACATCTGCTATCGTTCTAGATATATTCTCACTTCCTTGCGCAGTCATCATACGAGCCTCTTCAGGATTATACCCTTGTGACAACAACGCCTCTTTTTGCTGTCTTATAGCTTCACCTGAGACTCTAGCTGTTTGTCTTTGAGCAATCTCTGTCTGCTTAGCTGTAACATCTGCCGCTGATTGCTTTGCCTGTGCCACAGCTTCGTGAGCTTTTAAATCTAATCTATTAGCCTCTTTATCAGCTATTTGCTTTGCTTGCCATTCAGAATCTGAAAAAAGAACATTATTAGGGGCTTTTGTACGAGCATAGTCCTTCATACTCGCTTCACTATTGCCAGATTTACTAGCACTTGATATAAAATTTCCATCTTTGTCTGTAGCTACAACAATATAATCTCGCCATTTTGTTGAACCTGTGCGCTTATTACTTCTCCATTTCCTTCTATAAATCTTATAAGTGTTACCTTCCTCATCTCTATAAGTGTCTTTTAAGTGTTCTGAGTAAGCGTGATTTCTCTTTCTCGCGCTATACGTCGAACCTAATGCTAACGCAACCTCTCCTCCATATTCAAAAGATTCAGAGCTAACTTCAACAAGCTTGCCCTGTTTTTCATCCCAATTCATTATTACTTCAGTATATATTCTCATACTAGTCTCCCTTCATTGTATCCCAACCGATTAGCTCCATATCCTCTACGTGTAAGTCGGTTGAAGTTGTCTCAAATTTAAATGATATCCCTTTTCCTGTTGCATTAACCGGTAAATTGAACGGCTTTAATGCTGTGTTAGCAGGGATAGATTTTGTTTTATCTAAAACCCCGTCTACATATATGCTACAAGTTATAGCAACTGAGCTTTTATACGTCAATCTCAATGTCCTAATATACTTAATTGTATCAGGAGAATCAAAGACATATTCTTTAGTTTTCCAAGAACCGTTCGTGCTAACTGTAGCCCCTGTATCTGCATTAAATTCGTGCACGCTAACGGTGTCGTGGTCAGCGTGAGCGGTATCGCTGTTATCAAAAACTAAAATCTGAGCCTCATCGTTATCTCCAAACAGCATATTAGAGTATGTACCATCTGCTATATCTTTAATCTTTCCGTGCTGAGTCCACCCTTTCTTTGCAAAATTATACTTATAATACCCTGTATGCGCAGTTGTTGTGTCAGGGATAAATATGAGTTCTCCAAGTTTAGCAGAGAACCCTAATGTCGGGTTAGCTATAGTTAGTCCAGTGCTACTGTAAAAAGCATCTCTAATTGGCATACTAAGCTCTTCCTTGTTTGGCATTAAATATATTCCTGATTTATTAAGAATAGCTACTCCAAATGGAGTTATGGTGTATGCGTTAGGATAGGACAACCCTATTCCCTGTATTCTTTGAACCTCTCTAAAGTTTTGAGTAGGGTCTAATATATAAACATTATTTTCTTTCATAACAATAACCCCACCTTGTATTGACGTGATTCCAACAATATCATCCGCATCAGCCGTCCCTATATCCCTACTTCTATGAAAAGAAAACTCGTCAAATCGATAAGGGAGTGTCCATAATATCCTGCTACGCTCTCTATTTCTCTGATTTTCATCATCGACTATATCAACGTTACCCACTACAGTAATAGCATTTATAATAGTGCTATCCTTCCATTTAACAGGTTTTATACGAGCTTTTTGAGACCTATCTGTGAGACTTTGGTAGGTCATCAGCTTAGCTCCGTCAAACGGCAAATACATTGTTGTAGCGCAGTCTCCTCTAGCAAAAGCAGACTTATACTCGTAGCCGTGATAATTATAATCAGAAGAAGGAGTACCGTCGGCATCTTGAACTGCCTCCATCCCAATCTCTTTAGAGTTCTGCGTATCAATAATTCTTTTATTATTCCACATACCTCCACCATAATGATTGACAGGGAAAGTAAGCCCAGCGACCGCCGCATTACTAACATCGTTTTCATCGTGGTCGACAGCCTTAAAATCAGGGTCTACATATATTGTAGAAGCAACTATGCTAACGTACTTAATCCTGTATATTCCAAAATTATCATTAGGAAAAACTCGTTCGCTTTCACCATCATCACTTACCTGTTTAAATATCACGAGATAATTTCCCGGGATATAACCTAAGTATTGCCAGAAATCGCTAGTAATCCCCGCAGCCGTGGTACCGCTTATAGTTATTGTATTGTTAGTTGCGCTAAATGTTAGTTTTCCAGTAGACTCTAAAACATAAGTTCTATCGTTTTTGCCGGCATAAGAAGCTCCGTAAACCATCGCCTCCTCAACATACCCCGTAGCTCGTGCTATATATCTAGAATACATAGTTCTTAACTGATTAAATTTGCCTATCTCCTTATGAAATTGAGTATTGAATTGAGGGTTATCAATCGCCTCAATATAAGCCGAATCAATCGGAGCTATAAGCTGAATTGCTCCAAATATTTCATCGTGCTCACAATCAAATGCGGCAGACACATTACTTATAGCCCCAGAATTTTGCTGCCATTTTCTAGTAGTGCCCATATCAAGATAGCCTTTGTGAAACCTAAGAACATCAACAACAGACGACCCTGCTCCAGTACCGTACTGTTTTAATGCCCAACCTGAATGAGCCTCCCAATAAGGGCAATCTATCCAAGCACCGAAGTTAGCACCCACCTGATTCCCTGTTTCTCCTAATACATTTCTATCTCCAATCTGTTCTCCAAAGGTAGACTTCATATCTCTTTGAGCATATATATCGTCCCAAGCACCCTTATTAATATCATAGGTCATCGCGTGATACCAATCCTCCTCACCTTTTGGCTGCCAATAAAGCTTTATTCCTGTAACCCTCCTATTCCATTCAGTTAAAGGAGAATTTGTTCCTCCTGTAACCTGCGTATAAGTTGCCCCCATAGAAGCAGAGATTACAGTATCCTCATCAGCACCACCACTATAACTCATTTGCCCCCAACGACCTATTTCAAATATATGGTCTAATTTTGGAGTATCACCAGACGAGGCATTAGATGGAGCTACTTGATTAATTGTATCGTGAATATATTTAAATTTATAAGAAGCAGTATCTCCTGTATCGTTTTGAGGGTTTATATGGATTAGCATATTATTATTATTACCACCACTAACCTCTGTATCAAAAGCTAACTTCTGAATCCTTAAAGAGTCCTGCCCAGCAGGGACACCAGCATTATCTATTTCCCACTTAAACCAAGCACCATTGTACTCAAGCCTACCATCACTATCAACGTTGACAGTATTTCCATTCGCATCTGCGAATGCTAAGTAGTCATCTCCACCATAAGGCTCTGTAGTCCCAGCGCCACCAGTACCATTTGAGTTCATTTTAGTATTAGGCATAGCTCCTAAAGCCTTATCGAATGTAAATGTCAAAGTACCAGAGCCTGAGGCATCTATATCAGGAGACGTCGTAGTCGCACCTGCTCCTGCGCCTGTGTTTACAACTATATTGATAGCCCTAGCTTTCTGAACAGCAGACGTTCTATATATTGTCTTTCCTTCAACATCTATTGGAGTTGTCCCCCGACACCCTCTATGTGCTAATACAAAAGCGCCTGAGTTATACCAAATTTTATATACAAGTAGTATTTCTGAGCCTATCTCTAAATACTCTCCCACAGAAAGCTCTTTATGAGCCCCAAAGTTAGCATCTGTAGATGTTAGCTTTAACTGTACAGCGCCATATCTGTCGTGAGGGTTAGCCGATACAACTTCTTCGACTTTAATAGGAATCGCATCTGCAACATCTGATGTGGCAGTAGGGTTGTATTTCATAGCCTCAACCTCAGTCTCCTCAGGAACTTCAGCACAGTCAAACCCTGTTATGCCTATATTTCCTTTCTCATCTCTGGAAAGCTCAGACTCTTGAACTCCGTCATATATGTAAGTAAAGGCATATTTATCTTCTGAACTAAACACATTCCCACCTCCTTGAGCATCCATCCAGTCTATATGTTCTCCGGGGTTAGGGTCGGCTTCGTAAATATTAGTCCCTGAAACTGTGTGTTTATGAGAATATGTAGTTGGTTCATAGATAAACAACCCTACTTGATTAGCATCTCTAACCTTCCCTGTAGGGTCAAAACAGCCATCCATCTTAACTATTTTTGGCGGTGCTAACTCTTGGTCATATATCTCCCAACTATTAGCCTCTAAAGCTATTTGAGGCTTATAAGCATTAGGAGACATCATATTTCTAAAATCAGTATCAGGGTCGTCAACTCCAAACATTTTCCTATTTATATGCCCTATCCATTTAGAACTGTTTTGATTAGTTAGAACAGAGTCAGATATACGTATGTTCCCTGCGTAAAAATAAGCTGTAGGCTTAGGGATGTCTCCTATTCTGTAATCTTCTCCACTTGTCATAATATCCGCGCTTAAAGCAATATTATTTGCGCTTATTATCTCTGTTACAGTAGCTTTAGTTCCATCATCAGTATTATATATAATGTCTCCCACACTGCAATGTGTGCTTAAATCTAGAACCGAGTCTACAAGCTGACCGGCAGTAGCACCAGTAGTTGTTGAAGTTTTTCCGTACTTTGTCCACCCTAGGTCAAATACTTTATCCTTAGCAAGGGTTTCTTGATTGATTAAAATTGCACCCCAAGAGGTTCCTCCGGAGTTAACAGAGCCAATATATAGCCAATATTTAGTTGCAACCTGAACAGGGGTAGTGTCAAAAGTCCACTCCGCCCTATAATTATACAAAGCGGCACCTGAGTTAGCATTAGATATATACACAGAGCCGTTAGTATCTAAGCTAGGAGTAAGCTCTTTAACGTTTAAACCTTTAGTTATCCTTCCGGGAAATTGATTGTTTATATCTACAAGCTCTTGAAACTGACCTTCCTGCAAGTCTCGAGGAGAAATTATTGTCACAATTCCACCCGACCAATCAGCGATAATATACTTTATTGGCTTAGTTGCCATTATATATCGGTATAAGGGCTATGAATTATCTCATCTCTAACTATCTTAGAGGAGCTAACTGCTTTATCAAACAGCTCAAGCCACTCCTGTTTCCAGACCATAGCTTTCTGAGGGTCAATTCTCATCATTAATTGATATGTAGCATATGCAACTAAAGCTTCGTGATGCTCAGTGGATATCTGAGGAGTGTTAGCATACGAAGCAGACGTAGGAGTGCTACCTTGAACTAAGGTTTTAGGCTTTTTAACATAATGCACTCTTATAGTTTTAATCTCTGTAGGAGTGGGATATATCCCTATATCATCCCCCCATTGATAATAATATTTTCCTTGCTTCAGTACGGGATAAATGTGATATTTGCTACTCATTAAGTTACATCCAATTCTTGTATTTTGTCATATTCTACCAAATCTATTTTAAAACTATCATAATCAACTCTTAATACCGATATCGCATCATCAGGCATAGAATATCTCTCTGTACCAACTATTGTCGGGGTTGTTGCCGAACCTCTAAGCACCGCCCCTTCTTTAACTATATCGTATTGAGCAGTATTGATTAGTTCTAGAATCTCTGCATCAGGGACAACTTGCTGAGAAGGACTCCCTAAATTCATACGCACTTTTGCAACAATTTCTTTTACTGTCATTATTGAATTACCTCGCTATCTATTTCATTTTTAGGTTTAGGGAACTGCATTGAGCCAGTTATAACAGAAGAAAGTTCTGATAGATACTCCTGCTTCATTACGGTAGCAAGCTCATAGTTTCCTAATTGTTCATAAATTCTTCCAGCAGTATACGTTACCATTATATTCTGTAAATTAGGTGGCAAACTACACTCTGATGCCCTAGTCTCGTTAGGGGTACGTATATATGTTATTCTATATTTATTTGAAGCATTATCAACGGCAGGGCTTATTTTTATATCACCATTAAATATTGTCCAAAATTTATTTTTCCAAGGCAAAGAGTTATCTACAATAGCATTGGAATAAAAAGGATGCTCTCCTGACTGTATTTGCTCAAATAAATCATAAGGCACGTGTTCCCCTATTGTAATAGAGTCCGACTCCCCTCCTTGGTCTGCCGCCGCCCAAGCTAACTCTAAAACCTTAAATACAGGGTACGATGTAGTCGTTGCGGCGCCACCAGCTAAAGGTATTTCTGTTCTATCAGCTAGCGAGTTACCGTTTCTACTTTCATTTACAATTAAATTTTCTGTTCCCGATGTTGAGTTATGTATAAATAGTTGTATTGGAACTTTATTCATAATATCATTTTGAGCATCTAATAACCACTGGTCTATATCAGAAGTTAATGGCGGCTCATCTTCAGAAGATGTCTGTGCTAACGTAAAAGATGCAGCAGTTTGTGTGATGCTAATCTTTCTAGCCCCTGTTATAGTCACAACAGCGGTATCTGCACTAGCGGATATCTTTGATGCGAACACATTATTAATAGCAGTCGCTAGGTTAGTAGCTTGAGTCGCAGGTGTAGTATTTGAAAGAATATGAGCTTTCGATGCAACGCCTCCAGCAGAAGAATTTACAGTAAAAACTGTATCGTCGATAGTTATAGTGTCTCCATTAGTAGGGTCAGGGTCTTCACAGGTAATAGTATGTAGACCTGAATCTATGTTACAACGCCTTCTCGCTCTATCTTCTAATTGTGCTAATGTAGCCATTAATCTCCTTTATTAATGGGAGCGCCGAAGCGCTCCCATATAATTATACAAGCCTATTAAGTAAGGCTAGTAGTTGCAGTGTGATACATTATAGTTGCGAAATCTTTGCTATTAAACTTAGATTTTGCAAATTCATATATAACACTTGCAGAAACACTCAACTTATTACCTCTATCAACTGTCTCTTCGTGCCAGTTGTGGTCGCCACCAAAAGCGGCAACACCAGCTTGAGCACCCATAAAGATGTTGCTAGTGTAATGAGCTGAACCTGCACCATCATCAGCAGTATTTATTCCGTCGTGTTCGTGGATTACACATCCATCCCACATACCTAATGCACCTGTGAATAATGGGTTATCAGCGCCTCTAGGCATAGCATACTGAGCAGCATTCATAAAATCACTTTGATTTTTTAGCTCGTGTGCAGCCTCAGGATGAAGAATAAGAACGTAATAGTCCTTACCATTCACTCTAATAGGTCTGATTTTAGGGTTCAACAATTTAGCTCTTGCTACTAATCTACTGATAGGTTTAGCACCGATAGTATCAGTTGTAGCTATTGTTGAAGCAGCAGCAGCATCAGTATGTACTGCTGAACCATCAGGAGCGCAAAAGAACTGATACGTTGGAGAAGCACTTAATGCAGTGATTAAGTCAGCCTCCATTGTTTCTGCGAACCATACTTTTAAAGAATCTAATGCTTCCTTACGGAAGTCAATTAAAGTCTTTTTGTCGTGCATTTTACCTGTTGATAAAACGCCTTGTCTTAATTGGTCAAGAGTTACTGTTTGACTATAAGTGTCGATAGCAACTTCGTTACCTGCGAGCGTATTGTCGCCTGTAACTCCACTAGCATCGATTTTCATTTTCAAACCTACTGTAACATCTTTACCTTTTGCAGCTTTTAAGTCGTTCAGAACGTGTATCGCTGAATTACTTCCACCAAAAAAACGAGAAAAATAAGTGTCTTTTTTAGCAGCAGTAAACAGCTCTTTCGCCCATCGCGAAACTTCTAAAGCCGAATTCCATTGTACTTGTGCCATTTTCTATTCTCCTTGGTTTATGGTGTTATGTATTCAACGAACAATTTCCCTGCACCAGCACTTAGGTTATTAGTTGCTGAACAACTAATGTAACTATCTGTTATGCAGTTATGTCCTAAAAAGTTGTTTGACGCGTGAACGCCTCTACCGCCTGTATAGACGCCAACTGTATGATTATTTGATGCACTATCATCTTGAAGAGCATCAATATCACCATCAGTACCAGCTACGCCACTAACATTTGTGATGCCAAAATCGATACCATCAGTGAACTCAGTTGTCACAACCCACGTAACATTTGTGACAATACTTCCAACAGGAATTTTGCCTAAAACGTATGTGTTGGCTGCTGTAGGTATATCGCTGTGGATTAAATCTACACAGAACATACCTGTATGACCGATTTCATTAGTATGTAGCTTTTTTTCTATACTAGCTAAGGGAGTTTCGTTATCGCGCATTAAGCTAACTATAGCCATAATCTATCTCCTTACATTTAAATTAGTATGAATCTTTGGTAATACCCAAGAGTTCATAACGTTTGTCATCTGGCAATTTCTCCCATTCGTCAAACCCCATCTTGTCATAGTCAGCGCCACCAGTACCGTCGCTATTTACATCGCTAAGGCTACTGTCAACTTTATTTGCTTCCATAACTTTTTCAATGGTTTTATTAGAATCTTTAGAGACTTTACCACCACTTTTTTTAGCTCTAGTACCACTATTGAAATACGAAAAGTCCTCTTTCACTGCAGCGTGAGCAAGCTCTAAGTATTTTCTTAAAGCCTCCGGGCTACTCGTATCTCCAGCAGCGATACCTGCTTTTGCACCATCTTGTATAAGAGCAACAACATCATCTTCTGTTTTATATTCAGGGTGGTCTTTTATAAAACCCTCCTGCGCCGTAGCACAATCGGAAATATAACGAGCGTTAGCATCCTCTTCTTTCTGTTTACTTTGATATTCTGAAAATTTCTTTTCAGCCATATCGTTAGCAAGCTCCGCAATACCTTCTTTAGAGTATATATCATAATCTTTATCAGGTACTTCGACGGGAGCTTCAGGCTCTGATGTTTCAATATCAGAGTTAGCATCCTGTGCCTCAAGGTTGTTAGCACGCTCTTTATACTTTCCGAGTTCTTCAGCTTGCTTACCCATAAATTGAGTAAGATTTGTATAGTCTTTAGCCATTTTATCAATGTCAGACGGTTTATAAGATGCGCCATTAATATTATAAGATTGGTCTTCGACTTCCGTTGGACTGTCCTCTTGCGTAGAATTATCTTCTTTAGCGTCCACTTTGGGCTGCGCCTCATTAGATTCTTCAGTTACTTCGGCTTCCTCTGTAGGTTCATAATCAGGATTTAAGTCATCGTCGGTGAGAACTTCGTACCCTTCGGCAGTTTTATCCTCCTGCCCAACTTTAACTTCCTCTAATTCCTGTTCAGTTTCTTGTTTTATTTCATCTATCATCTATTCGTTCCTTTGGGTGTGCTTTCGCCCTAACCCGGTTGTGCTCCTTCTTCCATCTCCTCTTGAGCAATCTGCTGTTTAGCTTTCTGCATAGCTTCCTCCATAAGCGCTTGACTTTGAGCTCCTGAGAGCTGTTCTAGCATTTCGCGCTTACCCGGGAAGTCAGACATATCTATAACAGACTTGACTATTGTCATTACTGCCGTAGGAGGCATTGATTGAGCATATTGTAATAATTCTTTTGCTGATTGAACTGAAGCAATTCTTGCTGTAGGAGAGCTCTCTCCCTCATCAATCAGTATATCATAATTTAAATCATAAAATCTTTGAACTAGTTGCATTGGTGCGTTTTGTAGGTATTGAGGGTTATCTCTATGAACAATCCCAACAATTCTTTGAATTTTTGGCATATCGTAAAACTGCTGAATATTAGACATAACCTGTTCAACCACAAGGCGCTTAGCGGTATTTAAATGGTCGAAAAGCTCTTGAAGGGTAGTTAGCCCTTGCTGTATACGCGTTTGAGCCGCTACACCGCTTTCTCGCGAATTTGTAGGGATTCCAATTAAACTGTCGTTTATACCACTTATTTCCTTAGTGTCTTCTTGTGACGTCTTTTCGAGCCACTGATAATGAGATAGTATTCCCATAAAATTATGTGTAGATGGCAATATCTTATCCTTAATACTACCTTTAACTCCAACCCAAGCACCCGGAGTCGATAAGGATTTTAACTGCTCCCCATCAATAGCTGACTGCTGGAAAAACCCTCCACCTTTTGGAGCTCTATTTAATATATCTATAAACTGACTATGTCTTTTATTCTTTTCATCTTGAGGGTCAATTAAATTTTTAACAACTCCAAAGGTCTCAACCTTCTTCCCGCTGTCTTCCATATAAGCGTATATAGGAACTATAGGAAAATTATTGTGCTTAAAAGGGGTTACCTTAGTGTCTCTTATAACCATATTTCCTGAATATGAGGTTGAATATATTCTGTTTTCAGGAACCTTGGCAGGGGCAAAAATTACATCTTGCTTCTGTTTTTGAGCTTCTTCATTCAATTCTTTTGAAACTTTAATAGCTTCTTGTTTATCTTTAGCAGGGAATTTCTCACCAGCATTGCCGACAATATACCACTGATATTCAACTCTTTTTTCATATAGCTCTATAACCTTAGCACGACGTTTATTATTGTCTACAAAAGAAGACCAATCGTGAACATTAGGATTGATACTATAATCATTCTCCATCTCTTGAACTCTTCTAGGGAATCGAGCGTCTCTTTCAAAATTTAACATAGTTCCAATTTCTTGAGGGGTTTTAGACATAAATACCTCAGGATACGTCCTTTTTAACTGAGGAATAGATAGCCATTTTTGTCTTAATAAATAATGAGCATCTGACATATCATACTCAACACTATCAGGGTCTTTATATACATTAAAGACATTCTCGTTTCTAATCCTATTAGATAGAGTAACTTCTCCCGGTAAAAAGTGAGTACCAACATCTATCCAAGCTCTACCACATATAATAGCAGTTTTAAATGCTCTTGAAAAGACTTTTTGCATTTGCCTGTTTCTGTCTTCAAATTTCAATAAAGCGGTAGCTAGTAAAGCCAATTCATCATCTTCCGCCCCTACAGGGGTAGCTTTAAATCCGCTTCTTATCTGTTGTTCTAGACCAGTAACTGTATTAACTTTACCAAAAACTAGATTAAATGCTAACGGGGGACGACCGTCTGACGTTAGCAGGTCAACCTCTTCGTCAGTCCACTGTTTCCCGTTATAGTAATTAAACGCTTCTTCAAAATTATTCATATCCTCACGATTAGCATATTCCATCCAATTATATATTTCGAGCATCTCACTTAACCTATTTTGCTTCGGAGTTGCCGAGTTAGATTGGTAATTATCTGCTGAAGACTTACTTACTGCCATTGATTCGGGCATTTATTCGTCCTCCCCTCCCATACCACTGTATGTTTTAGAGTAACCTTTAACTGAACTTGAGCTATATGAAACCGAACCGCCATATCTCTTTTTCTTAACTTTCTTCTTAATTTTACGACCCTTTCTCGCCATATCATCGGTCTCAAGGCGCTTTCTTTTTTTATCATAATCCTCAGAATACCTGCTTACCATAGCGTGTTGACTTCCGCCACCTTGTCCTGTCTCGCCGCCACCGCCATACTTCTTAACTTTTCCACCTTTTCTTAATCCAAGGAACTTCAGACCTTTCTTCACGTTAGTTTTAACATACGTACCGTAATCAAAGTCTTTTTTACCAATATCCTTTATCTCGCCTTTCTTTTTTTTCTTTTTTTCTTCTGCCATATTATTCTCCCATACCTGCGATATCGTTACTAAAGCTCTCTCCTTGAGAAGCTCTATCGCTAGAGGCGTAATTATCGCCTTTAGGTTTTTGATATCTTTGATTTTTATAACTAAACCCTATTTGACCACCCATACGATGTTTGGTGGAAGTGTGTTTTTTTATCTCCTCGATATCCTGTTCTTTCTTTTTTCTCTTCCATAGATTATCTTTGTCTGCGGAATCCGCTGAAGCACTACTTCGTGGGCGGTAAAGGTCTCTTGTCCAATATACGCGACCGTCCTCGTCTATCATTTGATATTCAACAACTTCCTTTTTACCTCCTAAGTCCCAATCTCTAACCATCTTAGTCCTAGTCTTGCCTGTCCTGTTGTGAGGAGCACCTTCAATATCAGTTTTTTTAACGTGTCTTGAGTGCCGCTCACCCATTTTTTTACTAATCCTTTCAAACTTTTTCTTAGATATCTTTCTAGGTTCATCTTCAAGGAAATCATAATTGCCAAAAAAGGCGGCAATCTTTTGAAGGATTTTTTTAGGCATACTTTCAAAATCCCAATCTTGATAATATTCCAACTCTCCATCTTCATTTCTTTTAGAAAAAACCTTCCTATGGCTCTCGATTCCAAGAGGAAAATTTCTTTGCCTATATGTAGACTCTTCTTGGTCTATCTTTTCCACAAGAGGGTGCTCATCGAAGTATTTCTGACGAGCGTCAACCTGTTTTTTATATTCATCAGGGTCGGTCTCTTTTATCGTTTCATCTACCGTCGGAGCTCTCCCATATCTATCTTGGTACTGAACATAAGATTCGTCTAAATCTATATCCTTCTCAGATACAAGTTTAGATATAATTTTATCGTAATCATCTTTAACATCCTTAAACACAGTGCTTTCTTTAACAGATATATCGACGTCTGAACCCTTTTTATAATCCCATCCTTTCTTTGTAAGTCGTTTATCGCGACTTCCCTCAACAGTCTCATCTTTAGGGATAACTATCGATTTATCCCAATTTATATGTAAGTCTGGATGCTTTTTCTTCAACTCTCTCTTCTCTTTAAAGGAAAGGTCGCTCCACAATACATCCTTATCTACCTCAACTTTTTTTTCAACCCCCTTTTTTTCATAATCTTTAGAAGTCCGATATGTCTTCACATCTTTGTGCTTGTCTAGCTCTGCTTGATGTTCTTCTTTTTTCTCTTCAGATAAACCAGCAATTCTTTTTTGCTCTTTAAGGTCGGTAATCTTCTTTTCAAGTTCCTCAACTTCACCGCCTTTTTTATATAAAGAAACACCCTGCATACGCTCTTCAGCAGGCATTTTTAAATTATCTTCTTCAAGTTGACCGCCTTCTTGATACATAGACGCAGGAGTTGGCTGTCTTAGAGCATTGTTTCTCTTAGTCTCTTGCTCGTCACCTTTAGGTTTTATAACTCCACCAGTGTCGTATATAATCTTATAATGCTCTTCTTTTACATTCCCTGCCATAATTTCTCCTATTTCCCCATTCCGGGACAGTTTTTATTAGCATATCCCCCTCTTCTATACACCCCTGAATCAGACGCGTGTTTAACCTTTTTTTTGCGTCCAGTTGTAGGGTTTTTAGCTATATTTCTACCTTTCCTAGCTCTAGGAAGAGGTTTTAGCTTAGATACAGACTGAGGGTCACTATTAATAGCGTGTAATTGCTTTTTAAATTTTTGAGCCGACTCTTTATTAACGATAAACTCACCGCCTTCTACTTCTATCATTCGACCTTGCCTTTTAACAATAGCCTTGACGCCTCCGCGCTCGTGGGAGGCGCCCTTTACTTTTCCTGAGAAAGTCTTGCCCATTAAGGTCTTCTTGGTGGACCAACTGGTGGAGCCCCCGGTGGACCGCCACGTCTTGCAGGACCCCTTCCTCGCATTCTTCCGCGACCTACGGCTCCAACTATCTTTCTCGAACTTTGGTTTCCGCGACCCATTGACTTCATAAGACTAATGGCATCGCTATAAAACTCTTTACCCATCTTTGTTCTCCTTTCTCTTTTTTGAAGCATTGCTTTCTTTCCAATCAGGTAAATCCTTCATATCTAAATCAGCAATGCTAATTATTTTCCTGTACTCTCTATTTTTTTTATGGTGTGCGTGAAAAGAATCCCCGTCGGCATTTGTACCAATCCAACTGTCTGTGATTTTTCCACCCTTTTTTTTCTTTTTAGACAATTTTCCAAGCTCCTTTGTCAGGAGAGTTTCTCTTAGCAAACATCTCCGTCGCATAGTTATATTGAGATGAGGGGTCAGCCTCGGTAGCAAAATTAACAAAATAACGCAACGCATCCATAGCGTGGTCATCTTTTTTCTTAGGTGCTTCAGGAGCATTTTTACTACCCTCTAAATTATACCCCTGCCAAGTATAGTCTTGAATCTCCTCTATAAAAGGAGTATTCTCATCTATATCGAAAACATATAATTTTGGCTTGCCGGAGATAGGGTTTACCTTTATATATCGGCTAACTCTATCGATACCGGCGACTACGTCGTTATCTGCACTTTCCCAAAAGATTCCACAATCTTCGTACTGTCCGGCTATTGTCATATCTGACGCCATACCACCTCGTTGGTGAAATATAGATGGGTCGGCTAGCCAGCGAGATATGGTCTCATTACCGACGACTTGCCAAATTTTTTCTGCGTGATAATCAATCCATTGGTCGGATTCATAATGCGTATTATATAGGTATGCAACACCTTTATCGTCTACTGCGAAAAATAATACTGCCGTAGGATTTCTATGTCCGTGGTCAAGAACTACATATTTATTCCACCATTTAGGAATAGGAAACGGTTTGATAACGTGAGTCGTTTCATCGAACTCACTCCATATAAGACCCTCGTAATTATCCCAAGAGCCATAAACGAATCGCTTGACCCATCTTTCGGGCTGTGATAGACGGTCGGCAATGTAGTCCCACGGCAGATTCGGGTTATCGCAATATAACGGTGTTACTTCTTTTTGTGAGGTAGGAGGAGGAGTTCCCTCACGCCAAATTTTACCTTCGACGCAATTATAATCTTTGCGCCCGCCGCCTTTTATCCACCTTCTCCAAACCCAACTATGTCCGTTTGGATTAGCGGTTGCGAAACTCCGTCGAGACGAATTTCTTCTTCTTAACTGACCGATACAAGCTATCCAAACATTTTCAGATATCTCTTCTATCTGGTCTACGCATACAGCTCCAATATTCATAGATTTCACTTTCTGCATAGCTTCTCTACTTTCATCTAACTGCATATAAAACAATTTACTATCATTTATAAATGTAATAGACTGCTCACTACGGTCGTGCCGCTTTATTATGGCAGAGTCTATTAAATCAAAGAATGACACTATCGTTGATTTTTTAAGTGCCATTAATGTCTTCCTACCCATTATAACAACATTTCTCGGAAAGCTCATACACTCAATCGCCGCTTGGAGAACTAACCAATCAGTTTTCCCCCAGCCAAGAGAACCGGCTGCCAATATATGCTTTTCCTTCGTATCAAACAAGGTCTTCTGACTGACCAATGCGTCCGATGGTTCTCCGTTAGCGTCCTTGAATCCGAGATATACGTCCATTATTTCATTTTCTTAGTTTTCTTTTCTAACATCATAATTCTTTCAGATTGACTTTTGCTTCTCATTTCGAGGTCAGCAACTTTTAAATCCAGCTCATTTGGCTTTTCAACATAGTCAAGTACCTTCTCGAGCTTAAACTTCTTTAAAACAACCTTTAATATAGTATTAGTTAACATCTTAGTAATCATTTAAATTCTCCCTTGGTATGATAAATATGATATTCGATTCTGAGTCCCAAAAAAATGAGGGCGCTGTATAGCGTGGGTGGCTACGGCGTGGTGGCTTACCCCCCCCAATGCAGGCGGGTGCGTAGGGTGGATTTTTTTTTCTGCTACGCGTGAAAGACCCGCGCTTTCCTTTAATGCGTAGAGGTCGGTTAGCACCACTATACGCGTCCCACGATTTCAGTCAATTCATTCTTATTTTTTCTACGCGTGGAGGGTGGTGTCACGTCCTTCGCGTAGGAACTGACACCGCTTCCAAAGTTTATGTTGATGTCGACGTTAGCACCGTTCGTGCGCTTGTCTGCGTAGCGGTCTCTGTTCAATGATTTCAACCTAAAAATTCTCTCGACGGTGTTCTTCTCTAACATCGCATTCTTCGTTGATACGCGTTCGAGCTCCATCAGTTCTACCTCGTCTGAGATTTTCCTAGCCAACGCGTAGGCTGACTTGAATTCCTTGTCTACGCGAAGAGCCATAGCAACGTCGCTCTGACTGATACCGACGATATCACAAGCCTTGCTGATTGATACATTACCGACGGTAATGAAGGTCTCGATGAGTTCTTGATATTTTGGCTCAAGTGAACGCGTTAGGGCGTCGAGCCCTTTTTGGCTTGTTTGTGTCGGTAACAAATTTACAGATTTCGACTCTAAAGCCGTCGATTTAGGGGATTTTGTGGTTTTTTTCGCTATACTCACTCCAAAATCTACCATTAGTGACGGCAATGATGCAAGAGTTTTGTAAGTTAGCACGGTGCTAATAGTGACGGGATTACTTAAATTTTCTAAAAGTGCTCTGTTTTTGGGCTAAATTTCCGATACATTAAGCCAGCTATACCGACGGCATAGAAAAGTTAATGAAAAATAAAACTTGCAGAATATGATATTTATGATTAATTTCTCTCAGCGTCCGACGGTGGACGAAAAAACAAACCTCGATACGAAGTATCGGAAAGTGAGAAACAAAATGAAAAACGAAAGAAAATCAACCCTACGCGTAGAAGAAACACAAAATCACATCAACCCAACGACCGAAGAGGCTCTCAAATGCACGCTTATGAGCGCGCAAATGGACGCGAGGATACTCCTTCGCGAAGGCAAATTCGAGCCAAAGTGGACGTGTATTCTCGACGAGGACGGCGAACACGTGCTTGAGTGCGCACTAGTGCCCGTGTACGTAGGCGACGACGAGCAATTCGAAGGGCTTGAGTTCCCGTACCTAGTGGAAATCGTCGAGAGCTCCGAAGGAGATACCTTCAGAAGCGATGAGCTTGACGAGATTGCCCTACGCACTATGCAAGCGCAAGCGCACTTGGACGCGCTCCCTTGGGCGTACGACGACGTCGACGGAGATGCACTTTGGATAGCGGGGCAAATTAGCTAACTCTCGAACGCATACACACGAGCGCCCTCGCAAGTGTGGGGGCGCACACGTTCGACAAACTCCGACTTTATCGTCGGAAAGGGGAAATTAATGAAAAATTGGTGGGATAGTAAAAATTGGCTGAACGCCCGTCTGTGCTCGTACCTACGAGAGCGGACACGCAAAGGCGCAAAGAGAAACCTCTTCGACAAGGTCGCAATTTGGTGGCTACGCGAACGGTGTCTCATCGACGATGCGAGGTTTGATTACTACGCATAAGAGAGCAAATGAACAGAAAAATCGCAAAACAACGCGTAGGGAATAGTCTCTGCGCAAATAACGACGTTTTACATATAATACTCTGAGTATTTATGAAGAGTATTATATATAAAGCAAAACATCGTCAAACGACGGAAAGGAATGCAAAATGAAACCAACTATCACAGATAGTGTAAATCAAATGCGGAGGTATTTATCTCGGCAAATAGCTAACAAAACGATAGCAACTACGGGGCAAACACCAAGCGCGCCTAGTAAAGTGATTCGAATGGCTACCAAAGATACTCTTTGGAAATGGATTGATAATCATCAAATCGATTGGGCAAATGATTACGACTCCGACGGGGTAGTATTGTCCGAAAATTCAAACTCAGAAACACCACCGCCAACCAACAAGAACGGCGAAGGCAATGACGGAGACGCTGGCGAAGGGAACGATGCTAACTCTAAAGAGTTACCCGAATTGACGGGGCAACACGGCTTACCTTCAATGTCTTCACAAGGTGGCGACTGCAAATACATAACCACTCAAGGAGCCGTAGGCTTAGATGTTCTACAAGACGACTCGGGAGCCGTGATGTTAACCGAAGAACTAAACAAGACACAACAAGTTGTGAATATAGTTAATGCCGACCTTATTATGCTTGAAGAGTCGACTAGAAGAGGTATTAATGCTCTTGCAGAGCAAATAGACGACCTTGATACTAGTGGCGACATTACTATTAAAATTAACGACGTCGAGATTAAGACTAATAGTAAGGAGCATTACCACCCAAAGTTCGAGGCGATTTCCAATTATCTCCGATGGGATAAACAAGTGATGCTCGTCGGTAGAGCGGGAACGGGTAAAACAACAATAGCAAATCAAATAGCGAAGGCATTTGGATTGAAATTTGCTCATCTGAGTTGCTCGGCGGGAATGAGTGAAGCACATTTACTCGGTCGTATGTTGTTCGACGGAGAATATGTATTAGCAGATTTCGTCGATATCTATGAGAATGGGGGTGTGTTTCTCTTCGATGAGTTTGATGCTATGGACGGAAATACCGCCGTGGTAATCAACTCGGCATTAGCTAATGGTAAAATGAGTGTGCCTAATAGAAAGGATAAGCCGACCGCTTATAGACATAAAGATTGTTACATTATTACCGCCTCTAATACTTGGGGAACGGGAATTGGAGACAATATTTATGCCGGTAGAAATAAACTTGACGGAGCAACGCTTGACCGATTCTGTGCATCAAGGGTACACTTTGACTATGACACAAAGTTGGAACGAAAGTTAGCACCGAACAAGGACGTAGCGAAGGCATTATGGACACTACGTAAGAGAGTGGACAAGTACAGATTACAACGTATAGTGTCGACGAGACTATTTGCTACTGCTAACGTTCACACCAAAGGTGGCGAGTCAGTTGAGGACTTTTTCAATACCGTTACTATTGATTGGACGGACGAAGAGAAAGCGAAAATTGATTTCGACGGTATCATTACTATAGCTAAAGGAGATAGCGATGCGAATAATAAGTAAAATCTCTAAAGAGCCAACACATATCCACGACTCTGTTGACGTTCGAGTAGTTGAAAAAAACAACGGCGACGAATGTGATGCTAGAGCATTAATGCTCAAGGAGTGGAAAAATACCGCCGAAATCGTAGATTTTGTGGATAACCATTGCCCCGACGATGCTTGGGGTCGTGACTCTAGCCATAAAAAAGGCTACGGCTCTTCGGTAGACGGAGCGGTCAATAAAGGTTGGCGCTATGGTACCTACAGAACATTAGAGCGAACTCGCAAAGCATTACAACAAGGCAAATGTTCAAAATTAGTGTCCACCTATATTGATGAGTATAGACAAAAGCTAGAGTCTGACGGCTTGTATAATACTCCCGACGAATTAAAAGATAGCGTTAAACGTAGACGAGTTTGGCGTGAAGAAGGTGGGGAACTAGACATAGACGCCGTTATGAGTGGCGACCCAAACTATTGGGTTAAAACAGTACGTAACGGCAAGATGCGAATAGTCCGACTAGTTATTAATTATTCGTTCAGTTGTGGCAACAAACCCGAAGAGAGCGCTAGACTATTAGGCGTGACTTATTGTGTGGCGGAAATACTAGAGCGACTTGGATATGGTGTCGAAATATATGGCGCTCAAGCGTGTCATTCTCCTAGGAGTAAAGATTGGGGAGACGGAGACCACGAGCAAGGCAGTATTGTACCTATAAAAAAGGTACAAGAGCCACTAGACCTAAGAAGAATAGGTAGTGTGTCGGTTACGGGTCTATTTAGATATTTCGGTTTTGTTATGGACAACGAGTTGTTCGGAAACTTTAACGGATACTGTACCGCTTTATCTAAAGAAATGACCGCATTTATGGGAGCCGACGTACTGATTGGTACGAGTTGGCTTCGTGGAAATCAGACAATGAAAGTTCAAAAAATAATCGATAGATTAAAAGGAGTATAAAATGAAAAAAGCCGAATTAAAAGCGTGGTCGTTAGTGACCGCTTACACAAAAGATAGCGACGTCCCATTGATGACAGACGATAACGTAGTTAGCATCGATGTTCACGGCTCGCTTTCACAAGTAGTGAATTCAATTATAGGTACTGTGACGAATTACATAGATGCGAACTTTGTCACAACCAAGCAATCCTTACGTAAAGGGATTGCCGAGTGTATGGACAATAACAAGACGTACTATTTAAATATAGAGCACGGCGGAAATATGCTAAGTTTTAGAGTAAATAGACATTTACTTGAAGCGGGCATAACAATAAAAACCTCGTCTGAAGACGAAAAGGAAACAAAATGAGCAAAAAAGATGAAATATTAAAAAACATAATGATTAAAAATGCAGTTAAAAATCTTACTGACCCGAAAGAAATCGAGTATGCGGTCAAAAAGCTAGAAGAAATGGGCGAGGGTGGTTTCTTAGATATGACTCTTAGCAAGATAACTGCTGACAGAAAGTTTCTTGTTAAGATGTTGAGCGCACAAGAAAACTTAATCAACCTTGTCACAAGTTGTTTGGGTGCTATGGAGCATAAATACCCCGAGGTATTTAAGAAAAAGGTATGCGATTTAACCGACGGTATAAAGTTTACTATCGGGGGGAGTCGCACCTTAGATGAGACGGACGAGGTTGGAGCGGTCTTAAAGTGTGTATTTAATGACGCTATTTATGATATGCACAAAAATGGAGCGGGAGCATTACGTTCTATGCAAGTAGGATTAGAGTGTATGGACTTGCTAGTAAATTGCCCCGAAGATTTAATGAGCGATTTAGCCGAAAAGTTTAGCGAAGAGGCAGAGATGCCCGAAGACGTGAAGGAAGAAATTCGGCAAGCAACTGAAAACTTAAAAAAAGGGAGTGAAACGTATGAAGCCTAAGGCAGAAAAGCAAATTAAAAAGCAAGCGTGTGAGTTTGCTTCCTCTACGAGAGGGCAATTCATTATAGGTAAGGCGTTAGCGGTGGCGGTTGAGACTCTGTCTAAGCTACCAACAGAGCGCAGACCAAGTAGTGATATTGATGATATGAAATACTTAATAGACCACCTATTCCAAATGGGCGCAGTTTGTCACGCCTTAGAGAGTGGGGAAGGAGCAAAATCGTAATGAATCACATCAAAGATGAAATCAAAAAAGTAATGGATAAAATGGAAACATTGTTAGCATCGAAGAAGGATTGGAATGCTTACAAGAGAGTGCAAATGAGTGGTGCGTATAATATGCTAACACCACAAGCAAGAGAGTTGAGCGGTCTCGATGAAGATGTTTACTTTGACATAATAAAAAACTATAGTGCTTATGAAAAAGCGTATTCGGTCGATGCGTAAATATAGCACGTATAATTACAAGCAGTTGCGGGCAGAGTTCCTACGGAATCTCTGCCCTTATGCTTAGTAATTATTAAATAAGGAATATTACATATGAAATTCAAAATATACGTAACAAATGGTGGTGATATGGGTATCACCAATGAACACACAAGCCTTACGAATTGGTTATTCGATTCGTTAGCAGAGGCGAAAACCTTTTGCTTGGATAGGTGGGTAAATAATAAAATCTCTTGCAATAATATCCACGGAGAGTATGTGTGGAACTATAAGAAATATCCGTCATACGAAGATTATGTTATGAGCATCAGAGTAGAAGAAATAGCGGACTCTATGGACTTTTCAGAGAAGATTGACGATGTGGATAAAAGGATACAAGAGTTGGAAAAAGTAAGACAAAGTCTAACTAGGGAATGGTTAGAATGGATAGAACTTTCAAACCACTTTAATAAGGAGGAAAAATGATAACATACTTAACAATAATAACTCTGTTAGCATTCGTTATGGCATTCATAATGACACACTTTTATTTTAAGAACAGAGACTCAGAGATACTATACGCTAACGCTCTTGATAGATTAGAAGAGTTAGGCGAAGATATGTCAGATTGGAAGGAGGGATATTAAATGGCGAGTAAAAACCACAACCCCGTAACTCATACATACTACTATCTTCGCATCAATCGTTTCTTGTGGACACGATTCAAGTCTGCTTGCGCAAAGCGTAATGAGACTATGAGAGATATTATCGTCAAGCTAATTAAGGCTTGGACAGAAAAGAACGAGTTATAAAAACAACGTTGTGATTAGCATCGGA
>VTLG01007613.1_pt1 | contig 39629 bp, 56 predicted proteins | sample 4694571 | NCBI WGS metagenome assembly VTLG01 (sample SAMN12604809, study PRJNA352737) | marine metagenome | biome: ENVO:00000447; feature: ENVO:00000209|ENVO:00000569|ENVO:01000036; material: ENVO:00002151; isolation source: viral sequences binned using virsorter ... | reverse complement strand
GCCAGCCCCTATTTTTTGAGTTTAAACTAAAGTGTTGACAAGTGTTGCCAATACATGCTAAACTTCATTTATCAAATCAAGCAGGAGTAAACACCATGTCAGTATTCACCATTACAATCGAGCAGCGACGAGCGCAGACAGATGAGAACATGACTTGTTCTTTCTCGCGTAGTAACGCAGGGCCAACTGGCCCATCATCTACTCGCTGGTGCAATCGCTCCCGTGACACAGCCTGGATGTGCCAGGAACACTATGACCAAGTAGCTAAAAACCACACATTCCCAGGAATGGGTAATTGGGGGCCAAAGAGCCAGGGATAAAACCCTGGATAAGGAAAACAGGGGGCCATGACAGTGGCCCCTTTTCCTTTTGTGGGGTAAGCGCTAAACTTGCCTGATTAGTCAGTGTTCTCCAGCGCTGTTCTAATATTGCTAAAGTCCTCAGATTGTTCGACTCCTCAATCTGGGGGCTTTTCTTTTTGCCTTTTTCTGCCTAAACTATGCCATATGACATGTCACAGAAGTTGAGTTTAAACTCAAATGGAATTATGGGAACAGCAGGAAAATGAGACAGCTACAGCCTTTGCAGCTTTTGCCATCTATCGTGATTTAGGTTTAGGCATAAGAAGTGTGGCAAAGGTTGGGCAGCAGTTAGGCAAATCCAAGACACTTATAGAGCGCTGGTCATCACAGTGGAACTGGGTCAATAGATGCAGGGTCTATGACCAAGAGTTAGACAGGATGATTAGAGAGCGCCATATGAGCGAACTTTATGCTGCAAGGGACAGACATGCACTTTTAGCCAGGGAGGTGCAGGAAAAGGTCTTACAGCGCTTGGAAAGCATGTCAGCAGAAGAGATACCTGTGCCAATCCTTGCCCAGATGCTAAAGGTTGCTACAGATGTTGAACTGAGGGCGCTAGGCGATTCCCTTGGTAAGACCCAAACAGAGATAACTGGCCCCAGTGGTGGGCCAATCCAAGCAGAAGTTGTGATTGGGATTGTGAATGACCTCATTAAAGACCCTCAATCAAGAAGCGCTCTCGACCATCTTGCCCAACGCTTGGAGAGCGACACCAGCAGCCACAGCAGTTAGATGGTCTAACGGTTCATGGCAAAGAGAGCATCATTTAAACCTTATATCCAGTAAGGTTTCAATGCTTGCTACAAAGCCCATGCGCTTGATTGTTTCCATGCCACCAAGACATGGAAAGAGTGAGCTTTTGTCTCACTGGACTCCTATCTGGTATCTGGCGAACTTTCCTAATAAACGGATTATCCTTGCAAGCTATGCAGCAGACTTTGCTGCATCCTGGGGTAGGAAGGTCAGGAATACCATCGTCAATTCAGGGATTGAGATGGACTTAGCCAATGACCTTGGCGCTGCTGCAAGATGGGAACTTGCTCAAGGTGGAGGGATGACCACTGCTGGTGTGGGTGGCCCAATCACTGGGCGAGGTGCTGACTTACTTATCATAGATGACCCAATCAAGAACAGGGCAGAGGCCCAATCTCAGGTATCGAGAACCCATCTCTGGGATTGGTGGCGCAGCACTGCAAGGACTAGGCTAGAGCCAGGTGGTTCAATCATCATCGTTATGACCAGATGGCATGAAGAGGATTTGGTTGGACAGTTACTCAGTGAGGAAGATGGGGAGTTCGCTGAAACCTGGGAACACATCAGGCTTCCTGCTATCGCAGAAGATGAGGATTTATATCGTGATGTAGGTTCTGCGTTGTGGCCTGATAGATATGATGTGGAGGACTTGCAGCGCATCAGGCAGGCAGTGGGCCTTGAGGACTGGGCAGGGCTTTATCAGCAGCGCCCTGCTCTAGCAGAGGGAGGACTATTCAAGTTCCAGTGGTGGAGGTTCCACAAAGAGTGGCCTCAGACCATTGGACAGGTCTATCAGTTCTGGGATACTGCATACAAGACAGGTGAGAGCAATGACTATTCTGCCTGTGTCACCTTGGGGGTTGATAGGGATACTTTCTATGTCCTTGATGTGTGGAGAGACAAGGTAGATTATCCCAACCTCACCAGAGTTGCTCAGGCTTTATACAGGCGCTATGAACCCAACAGGGTATTCGTAGAAGATGCAGCAAGTGGTCAATCCCTTGTTCAGTCTTTAAGGCAAGAGACTAATCTTCCTGTGCTACCAGTGCGAGTGGATAAGGACAAGGTATCAAGGGCCAATGCTGTGACAGGGATGCTGGAAGCAGGGAGGGTTTCGATACCATCCAATGCTCAGTGGCTGGGGCCATTCCTTGATGAGTTGGGGATGTTTCCTAATGGGGCGCATGATGACCAAGTAGATGCCTTTGTTGGTGTTCTCAGACAGGCTATGAGGCAAGACCTAGCCAGCCTGTCAGGGCCAGAGGTACATGACTTGATTGGTGTAGGCAGGCGCAATGGATACAATCCGTTGGGGCTTGACCCTGATGACCCTAAATACTGGGATAGGTAGGTAGAAGATGGTATTGAGTTTAAACTCAAATGTTAACCCTGTCAGTGAATCACTGATGAGGTGGATACAGCATCAGCTTGATGATAGGCGCGAGGGTTACGAGATAGCGAGGCGCTATTACTTGGGCGAACATGATACAGCGCTTACAGACAGGCTGAAGAAGTTTCTACCTCCCAGGCTTACCTTTAGGGATAACTATTGCAATGTCGTTGTTGAGTCTTTGGCTGAAAGGTTGAGAATCATTGGGATAGGTAGCAACAATGACCTTGTTTCTGAATGGGCCTGGGACTTATGGCAGAAGAACAGGGCAGACTATACCCAGGTTGTGATTCACACAGACACTGTGATGGTTGGGGATAGTTATCTGCTCTGTGACTGGGATGCTGAGAATGAGCGCCCTAGATGGACTCACCAGATGGCAGAGATGATAGTTCCTCACTACAGCGAGACAACCAGAAAGATAGATTGGGCTAGTAAGAAATGGCTGCAATATCCTAACCTGGGAGATGAGCCAGAGACACGGTTAAACATCTACTATCCAGATAAGGTTGAGAAGTACGTGGCAAGAGGTGGGGTCTGGTCGCCTTACATGGATGAGAATGATGAGGTGTGGCCTTTGCCTTGGGTCATGGGGAATGGGGAACCTATTGGAGTTCCTATCATCCACTTCAAGAACAAGCCATTGGGTGAGGACTTTGGTATCTCAGAGATAGACAACATCATCCCCATGCAGGACTTGTTGAACAAGACCTTGATTGACCTTGTGATGATATTGGACACCTTAGCATTTCCTCAGAGGTACACGGTAGATATCGACCACAACAGCAGCAGGCTGGATATCATGCCAGGTTCTGTCACAGAGTTTCACACAGAGTTGGATTCTGGTGGGCAGGTTGGTCAATGGGATGGGGCTAATGTTGATGGGCCTTTACGAACCATTGAATCTATGGTGCAGCACATCGCTGGTATCAGCAGAACACCACAGCACTTGTTTCAAATCATGGGAGGTGCGCCATCAGGGGAATCATTAAAGACTGCTGAGAGTGGCCTTGTCCAGAAGGCAAGGCAGAGACAGGTTAACTTTGGGAACTCTTGGGAAGATTGTTTGATGGTTGCTCTTAGATTGCAAGAGGCTTTTGGCCCAAGGGTTGCTGACCTGTCTGATGTGACACTGGAGATGGAGTGGGATGACCCTGAGACTCGCAATGAGCAGGCCCATATGGAAGTCCTGAAGTCTAAGGCAGAACTAGGGATAAGCAAGCACCAATTGTGGCGAGAGATGGGCTATAGCCAGGAAGAGATAGACCAGATGGATGATGACCAGATGCAGGAGAGGTCAGCAGATACCAACATAGGTGCTGAGATACTTAGAACCTTTAATGCAGGGAATGGTTTTGGTGGCGCTCCTGAGGAGGTTGAAGAGGTCTAGTGGCTGGGCCAGAGGGCGCACAGGAAGCTGTTGAAAGGTTTAATAAAGGTCTTGATGCTGTACAAGCTAGGGAGGTAAATGCCCTGGCTAGTGCTTATACTCCTGTCAATGCTGCTGCCAGGAAAAATGCTGCTGCTCTTACCAAGGTGGCCCAAACCCAAAAGCTGAAACCTTGGCAGGTTATGCGACTTGGCATGATGAAGGACTTGGAGAAACAGGTTGCAGAAGAGATGGGCAATTTCATCAAGATTGCCAATACGCAGATAACACAAGGACAGGCAGCAGCAGTCGCCCTTTCTCAGCAAGCCACGCAAGCTACTATGGCAGCAGGGCTTCCTCCTGGCATCACACCTAACATGCTGGCAAGGCAAGGCATCACATGGTCAAGATTACCTAGTGAGGCTTTCGCTAATTTCATTGGCATCTCTGCTGATGGCGCTCCTTTAGGGAAACTCCTTGAACCTCTAGGGCCAGAGACAGTGAGGGCTGTTAGAGAAGGAGTGGGAGAAGGGATAGCGCTGGGCTATGGCCCAAGAAAGACAGCAGACCTTGTATCTTTGAAGAGTGGCATGGGTTTGACAAGAGCGCTTGCCATATCTCGCACAGAAACTCTCAGGGCGCATAGAGAGGCGAGCAGATTACAGTATGCAGCTAACCCAGACCTTATCAAGGGATATCGCAGGATGGCAGCTAAAGATGACAGGGTGTGTATGGCCTGTATCGTTCTGGATGGCAATCTTTATGGGAATGACCAAGCCTTGGATGCCCATGTCAATTGTCGCTGTGCCATTATTCCAGAGATGGTTACTTACGGTGATTTAGGTTTGCCTTTACCTGAACCACCCAAGCCTGAGGGGGCATTGGGATGGTTCAACAGTCAATCTCCTGATGTTCAAAAGAAGATGATGGGGGCCAGTAAGTACAAGGCTTTCCAGGCTGGAGAGATAGATTTTTTTGATTTTGTGACAAAGACCAAACATCCTGTTTGGGGTCAAGCTGCTGTGGCTACACCAATGAAAGATATGGTGACAGATTCTGGTGTATCCTTGACTAAATGGCTCGCTGTTGAGAAAGCGAAAGAAGCACCAATCAAGATAGCGACCAAGGCCAAGCCTAAGGGCAAAGCTAAGGTGCCAAGTACAGAGGCAGAGGTGATTCCCAAGCGCAGGGAAGTGACCAATGTATCTTCTCGCTTTCAAGGCCCAGTGGATGAACTTGCCAAACTAGATGATGCAGTCAATGATACACAGCGAGTTGCTAACGCTCAAAAGTTGATGGAAACCCCAGAGGGCATGGAGTTGAACAGGGCCATCAACTCTTTCACAGGTGGTGGCAATGAGGTGCATAGGCGAGGGGCTACTAAATATATGAGTGGCAGTGATGACTTCATTGAGTTTGCTGAGGAGGCTGGAGCCAAACTGACAGAAGCTGCTGGTGTTGCCCCTCCTGTCAATGTGCCTACCATGCGAGGCTGGCGTTCTCATAAAAAGACTATAGAAGAGGTAGAGGCCCAGTATGCAGTTGGGTCAAAGTTCGATTTACAGATTTCTAGTTTCTCGACACGTAGAGAAGTAGCAGAGAAGTTCTCTGGCTATGGGTCAGGAGGTACTAGAAATCCTTCAGTGATTTATCATGTGAACCCTGAAGCGAGGGGCTTGAATATTTCTCCTGTCAGTGGATTCTTAGAAGAACATGAGCGTATCATGCAGGGTAAATATGAAGTTCTCAAAGTCTATCGAGAAGAGAAACTTATTGGGGGCAGTAATCGCACCTTTCTCAATATTGAGTTAAGGCAAATAGGAACATTTGTTAAAGAGGCCAGATAATGACACAGCCCAATGATTCAGTGTTTCTTTCAATAGAAGAATATACAGAGCCACCTCCTGAGATAGCAGAAGCCTTTGCTGAGACATTCGCTCAGGCAAGGGCTAGGATTGCTAGGGAAGAAGCTGAAGCAGAAGAAGAGGAGTAAGACATGGAAGCTATCCAAGCATCTACAGGGGAATCCAGGCCAGTATTGCGAGAGCGCAGGGGTGTTGCATGGTGTCCTTTCTGCGATAGGAGCAGACAGGTAGAAACTACTGGGCCATTTTGTGAGGGGTGTGGTGTTGAGTTCGTAGACACGGTTGTAGATGACACCAGCATCAACCTGATTGAGGAACCTGTGGCAGTAGAGGAGCCAGAGGTGACTTATGAGGATGATAAAGCAGTAGACCCTCCCAAACGCAGAAGGAATAGATGACCTGTTATCGCTGCGGAGAAGGCGGTTTAGTGCTGGCTCCTCTTTGGCCCTATGAACGTAAAATCTACATAGAAGCCAAGATAGTTCTGAGGCTTTGCAAGAATTGTGGGTTAGAACAGAATCACAGAGGGCATGATGAACACATGGAACCCATTACAGCCTCTCAAGAGGCACCTGAGGCCCAGTAGACCCAAGACACTACTTGAGGTCTTTAATACTTGTTACAGTTGCAAAGAAGTGGTTCCAATGGATGCTCCGTTCACCAGATGGAATGACAGGATGTATTGCGAGAAATGTGGGGTGAAGGAGGTATAGATGCCAGAAAAGAAAGGTGCTGGGTACAAACCTAAGGGCAGAGTTAAGACTGGGCCACCAAGAGACAAGCGCTTGAGAGGAAACAAGGGCGCTGTCAGTAAACGTGGCAAATGACATATGACATGTCATAAAGGTTATTGAGTTTAAACTCAAATCTTCATATAATCCAAAAACTACCACTGACCCAGTGGGTATAAATAGGGGGAAGGATGACCACAGATAATACGGCGCTACCAGAAGAAGGGGGAACTCCCCAGGCAACAGAGGTAGAGGCGCAACCAGCGACTCAACCTGCTGAGACAGATACTCAACGCTTCACTCAAGAGGAAGTCAATCGCATGGTTGGTCAGGCCAGAAGAGAGGTCAGGGGCCAATTCAGCGATTACAGCGACCTCAAGACAAGGGCTGCGAGGGCAGATGAACTGGAGCAAGCACAACTCACTGAGGCTGAGAGGCTCACACAAAGAGCGACAGAAGCTGAGAAACAGACAGCAGAGGCCAATGTTCAATTGACCAATGCCCTGATTTCTAGTGAGGTTAAAGTGAAGGCTGTCCAGTTGGGCATAGTTGACCCAGATGCTGCTTATCTATTACTCGATAAGAGCAATGTGAAATATGACACTAACAATGGTGTCACTGGTGTTGATGATGCACTGACCCAACTTCTGGAAGATAAGCCATATCTGAAAGGCGCTGCTGGTCGCATACCCAACATCAATCCAGAGGGTGGGCAAGCTGCTCCAACCCTTAGATTGACAGCAGACCAACAAGAGGCAGCGAAATTGATGGGTATGACAGAGGAAGAATATTCCAAGGGACTTTAATTTCTGAATTGCGGTTAGAACGCATAGGAGATAATCATGGCTGCAAACGGTTTTGAATGGCGATATAACGTTAGTGGGGGTCGCCCACTGATTCTTACTTTCCTGATGAAGGATACTGAAACTTTGACCAGAGGCGATATGCTCAATATCGAATCTGGTGAGGTTGACCTGTGTGCAACAGGGGATGCTGCTATAGCAGGTGTCTTTGTTGGGCCTGAGAACCCAAATGATGCCACTGATGGTGAGCCAGGTAAGGTAAGTGGCACTGATAGCACAACTATCGTGAAAGCGATTGTGAACCCTGATGCTGTCTATGCTGACCCCAATGACACCAATGCTAGGTTGGCTGGTGCCACTCTGGATATTTCTGGAGCTACTGGCGCACAGACACTTGCTGCATCTAGCAACACAGAATTTGTTGTTGTAGAGCGCAAGAGGCAATCATCTGACGAGACTCGCGTGATGATTTGCTCGTCTGCTCATTATCTGGCGAAAGCACAATAGGAGGGCTAAATGCCTCTAACATCTGGTAATTTTGCTGATTTATTGAAGCCTGGGCTGAAAAGCATCTTTGATGTAGGGATGTCTCGCCCAAGGCCAATCATGGAAATGCTCTTTGGAGTAGAGTCCTCGACTCGCTTTGAGGAACAATATCAAGGGATGGGCGCTCAGGGTCTGGTTCCACCGTTTGATGGAACTGTGCCTTACCATGACTTTGATGCTGGCTATCGCACTGACATAAGGAATTATGAATTTGCGATGGGTATCCAAGTGGAGCGCAGATTGGTCGATGATGACCAGTACAGTCAGATTCGCAGAAGAGCCAGCAATATGTCTGACTCGTTCAACCAAACTATCGAACAAGATGCTGTCAACGTGTTCATCAATGGCTTCACTGATAGTGGAACCAACAGGATGGGCGCATCTACCAATGGAGCAGATGGTGTGGGCCTACTCAGCACAGCCCATCCCTATAGCCCTGCTAATACTGGGACAACCCAGGCCAATGAAGGGACTCTGGCCCTGACTATCGACAACCTCGATACCACCAGACAGGCTATGAGAAACTTCACTGACGATACAGGGCAGCTTCTAGGGGTGAACCCCAACATGCTTCTAGTTCCACCAGAATTAGAGCGCACAGCTACTCAACTCGTTAGCGAAAGAGCGCTGTATGAGCCAGGTTCAGCCCAGTATGATGTCAACATGTTCAGTGGTCGATTCCAGCCAGTGGTTTGGGACAGACTTACTGATGCCAATGCTTGGTTCCTGATTGACTCCAACCTGATGAAACAACATCTCATCTGGCAATGGCGCATCAGGCCTGAGTTCAGCACTGCTGAAGATTTCGATGGCCTCACAGCTAAGTTCAGAGGCTATATGAGATACGGTATTGGCTGGACTGACTGGAAATGGATTTACGGTCAAAACCCTAGCTAAAATTAAATAAGGCAAGCTGGTGGGGGTTTACACCCCCACTGGTTTCCTATAGAAGGAGACTGGTAATGCCTACTAATTTCCCATCTGGTATCCAAAGTCGAGGCATCCCTGTCGAGGGGATGGCTGGCATAGGTAGCCCCTTATTCACATTGGGGAATGTCTACCATGTAGATAGTGGCGCTGACACTGCTGATAATGACAATGCAGCGACCAATCCTAAACAGCCAGCAGCAACCTTAGATGGTGCTATTGGCAAATGCACAGCCAATAACGGTGATGTGATTCTGCTCCACCCAGGCCATGCAGAAACCATCTCAGCAGCAGCAGCGATTACTTGTGATGTTGCTGGTGTGACGATTATTGGTATGGGGGCTGGCAATAGTCGCCCCACCATCACGTTGGATTCAGCAGCCAGCACTGATATTGATGTCACTGCTGCTGATGTGCAGATTCACAATGTGATTTTCTCCATGAACTACGCTGATATCGCAGGGGTCTTTGACCTGAGCGCTGCTGGATTTGTGGTCAATAATTGTAGGTTTGTTGATGCTGCTGTCAACATGAATTTTGTTGAATTGATTGTCTGCACTACCACAGATAATGAATGTGACCGTCTTGAGTTCACCAATAACTATGTGGACAGCCCTGATGCTGCCAATGACTGCATCGCTCAGATTGGTGGCGACCTTGATGGGCTGGTGTTCAGCAATAACTATATCCAACTTGGCACAGCCAACAATGAGTCTGTCATTCAGGTTGCGACAGGCAAGGATGTAACCAGTTGCCAGATTATCGGCAACTATATCTATCGTCTGAATACAGCAGGCGACCTTCTGATAGACAGCGATACCTCAGATAATACTGGGATAATCGCTCACAACAGGATAGGCCATGCTGATACAGGTTCTGAAATCCTGATTGATGCTGATGGTGTTCGCCAGTTCGATAATCTTGGGACTGCGACTGACACTGCTTCTGGATATGTCCTACCTGCCATTGATTCATAGGAGGGCTAGATGTACGGAGGTTATCAATCAGTCACGATTAACTCTGGTGAAGCAGCAGGGTCGAATGGCTCTGCTACTGCCAACAATACATCCAGCCATATTGTCACTGGTCAGATTTGTTCCATTGGTGTCACTTATGGTGACTCGCCACCTGGGACAACGGATGTTACTATTGCCACAGCAGGGAACAATGGCCCTGCGCTGACCATATTGACTTTGACCAATGCCAACACCAATGGCTGGTTCCATCCAAGGCACGTTGTCGATAGCAACACTGGCGCAGACATTGAATATGCAGATGGTTATTCTGTGCATGATAAGGTCTGTGTCGCTGATAACATTAAAGTCACTATTGCTGGGGCTAACAACCCAGACACGGCAGAAGTCGTGATAGTTTATTACGCTGGTGCTTAATGGCTATCGAAAAGCACACCATCAAGGTGTCCACAACAGGCAGCAGTGGTTCGGCTACAGGAAGTCTAGTCACAGCACTTCCTTACTGTGAGTTACTCGCAGCGAGGCTAGACTTCCATGCTTCCGCACCTGGCACAACTGACACTACGCTCTCCTCGCCAGGAGGGCCAGTGTCAGTGACTTTACTGACCATAACAAACTCTGCTACTGATGCTTGGTACTATCCAACCCATCAGTTAGATGATAGTTCTGGCTCTGCTATCACAGGCGCTTACATCCCTGCTGTGATTCATGGGAATCTACTCACTGAATTAGCTGGGTGTGATGCGCTAACAGATGCGCTGACCATGACTATCTTTGTGAGGGTCTGATGGCTTTTAGTTACACAGAGGGCAGCAGCGCTGACAGGGACAGGGTTCGCCTAGAGATAGGTGACACTGATTCAGGTAGGGCGCTCTTCCAAGATGCTGAACTAGATGATTTCCTATCACAGGAAGGTGATAGTGTCATGGGCGCTTCAGCGAGAGCATGTGAGGTTCTCGCTGTGCGCTTTGCTAGGGACTTCTCCTTTTCAGCAGATGGTGCATCTTTCCAAAAGAACCAAGTAACCATGATGTATCAGAAGCTGGCAAGGCGACTTAGGAACAGGGCTAGAGGGGCCACTGTAGTGATGCCAAGGCGCAAGGATGGCTACTCTGTCTACACTGATTCTGATGAGGTCACAGGCTTGAATATCTTGGACTCAGGCACTGGTCAATATGGCAGGTACTCTGATGGCTGATTACCTGTTGCAGACAGGTGACATGGCCTATATGCGCTCACAGGCCAACCAAGCACTACCAGATGTAGTGAGTATCCTGAGGCGCACTCTCGAAAGCGACAAGCAGGGAGGGTTCACAGAGGGCTGGTCTATAGTCTATGAGAACATCCCTGCTCGCATCTCATTCATGTCCTCTGCTGAGAAGTTCGCTGTAGCCAGAGAGGATGTGGATACACGGTTCACTGTGACAGTAGCTTATGACCAATCCCTGGAACAGTCAGATAGGATTTCTCATGGGGAGGATACTTATGAGGTGGTGTCTGTGACATCCTCTCGCTCATGGGATACCTCTAAGAGATGTCAGGCTCGACAGGTATAGCCCTATGGGTTGATGCTCGATGTAGAAGGGAAGAGTGCAAACACCTGCTTGCCAGGGTTCGCCTTGAAGGGAATAGCCAGGTAGAGGTGAAGTGCAGGCGCTGTGGAGTGGTGAGTACCTTTGCAGCAGAAGATGCCAAGGTGAGATTGAAGGGTGATGGGCAGGGTGGCTTTGTCGAGGTTCCAATAGGGGATTCTTGATTTGAGTTTAATCTCAAATTATAATGGCGATAGCTAAGAGGCTCCTTGAAGCCCAGAGTGCCTAGAGCGCCAGCTATACATATTTAGAGGCTCGTGGAAGCCCTTGATACCTCATTGCAGAGGGTCAAGGGTCTTTTTGTTTTTATGGCAGATTTTGAAATGAATGTTGAAGTCAAGGTAGATATGTCTAGCTACTCTGATGCTGTTGCTAAGTATCCAGATAAAGTCAAAGATGTTGTTCAGTTGGCTGCTCGTAGGATAGAGATAGGCTCCAAGCAACTCATCACTGACTTAGGTGCTGTAGATACTGGAGCTACTAGAAGCAGCATATTTGTAGACCCAGGCACTCCATCTTTTGAACAGAAGATTGGGCCTACTACAGAATATGCGCCCTTCATAGAATTTGGCACTAGGTACATGGCTGCTCGACCTTTCATGGTTCCTACTCTGGAGAAAGAAAGGACTCCATTCATGGAGGCGCTGGTAGAGGTCTTGAAGTTAGATGGCTAATCTAAGAGTCAATCTAGATACAGCGATATTCGACAAGTTGAACATCGCAGCAGTTACCAATGAGGCGACTGGAGGGGTGTTCAATCTTATGGCCCCAGAAAGCACCAGCGCCCCATTCGTGGTGTTCCAGGCCATGAGCAAGGTAGATGACTACTTTTCTTATACAGGCAGGGGAGGGTCTGCTGTGTACATGATAAAGGCCATTGCTGAAAGCAGGTGGCCTAAGGTAGCAGCAGACATAGACACCCAGATAGATTCTGCAATGCAAGATGCTTCTCTCAGCATCACAGGCCACAGCTTGTTGATGTGTCGCAGGGAATCAGATTTCTATCTGGTAGAGGATTTGAATGGAAAGATATTTCAGCATATTGGGGGAATGTACAGAATCATTGCAGATGAAAGTTGATTGCGTTCATCACTGGGAAATAGAACCATCTAATGGCCCACTAAGTCGTGGAGTTTGTAAGCGTTGCAAATCAATGAGAGATTTTCAAAATTCTATATATGTTGAAAAGCAACAGATTACTTTAGAAAAGGATACAAGTGATGACGAGAAAGAAGGCTGGAGAAGCTGGAATCAATACTGAGGAAATTTGGTATCTGGCGCTTCATAAGTTGCTTATGGTACAAGGGCCAGGGACAAAGCCATCCAGCATCAGATTCTATCCAGGGCAAAGGTTTACCTTGGACGGAGATGAGCCTGTGGATATTGAAAGCCTGCTTAGAACAGGGGCGGTTAAAATCTACGAAGAATCAGATGAGGCATGGGCGCAAGCGCAATTAGCTGACCGACCACAGCCCAGAAGGAGAAGAAGGAACAATGGCTAGAATCAGTGCGAAAGCAGCAGGGCTATTGGTGGATGAGTTTGATTTCAGTGGTGTGTCTAATTCCATGACATTGAATTTTGCTGAATCTCCAGCAGAGGTGACAGCCTTTGCTGACACTGATTTGACATACATCCAGGGTAAGCCAGGGTTCACATTTGATGTGAATGGCCTCTGGTCAACAGCAAGCCCTAATTATGATGGTGAGATGTTCACTGACCTGACTGCTACTAATCGTAGAGTAGGCATCTACCCAGGTGGCCTTAGTGATGGTGTCTTTGGCTATGAGGGTGCAACCAACATTAGTGCATCACCTAGGGTCAGCACCATTGGAGATGCGATTGCCTGCAATGTGACTTGGCAAGGCGCATCTGCTCCCTTTCGCTCTACCATCCTGAGATATGCCACAGACAGTTCTTCTGCCAATGGCACCCAGTACACACTTGGCACGATTGCGAACACAAACACTATCGTTGGTGTCCTGCGCTTGCTAGAGATTGGAGGTTCAGGGAACAACACGCTTGATGTGAAAATCCAATCAGACACCAGTGGATTCAGCAGCGCCACAGACCAACTAACATTCACTCAATTGAATCAAGGTAGTGGGGCGACATTTGAAACCAAGACTGCCACAGGGCCAGGAGGGTCTGACAATATCTGGCGAGTGGTTGTGACCATAGCAGGGGCTGGAAGTCGTTCATTCAAGTTTATAGTTGGATTTGGGTACTACGTCACATAGGAGGATTTTATGGCAAGAACACACGGCAAGGACTCCAATTTCTCGTTCAATGGCGTTAGCATCGAGGATGAACTCAATAGTGTCACGATGAACGCAACAGTAGCTGAATCAGAGGTTACTGCTTTCAATGATGCTTATGGCAACTTTTTGGCAGGGAAAAAGAACGTCACGTTTGATGTATCTGGTTCCCTGGATATGGCAGCAAGCCAGGGGGATGCCACCATCTTTGACCACATCACTTTAACCAGTGGGCCAAAGACTTTGGTTTATGACCCAGATGGTGCAGGGCCAGATACCAATAGCCCTGAATATACTTGCACATCCAGTGGACTCACTGGTGCAATTGTTACGAGTTATTCAATTTCGCTACCAGTGGGAGGCGCTGCTACTTACTCAGCAACATTCCAATGCTCAGGTTCTACCACTAGAGCGGTATCATAAATAAGAATACTATAAGGAGATTAGTATCATGGCTAGAACACACGGAAAAGATGCGGATTTTAGTTTCGATAGCGTAGCTCTTGAGGATGAGTTAAATTCAGTATCTCTTAACTTCACGGTGCCAGAAGCTGACGTTACGAGTTTTTCTGATAGCTATCAAAACTTCCTAGCAGGTAAGCCAACAGCCACCATCGACATCAGCGGATTTGCTGATTTGGCATCCTCCCAAGGGGATGTAACCATCTTTGGTGAACTAGGTTTAGAGGGCGAGGAATGGGACTTTGAGCCAGACGGAACGACGGGATATAACGGTTTTGCCATCGTCACTTCTTACTCGATTTCCAGCACTGTTGGTGGGCCAATAACCTACTCAGCGAGCTTCCGTCATAACGGTGGTTCTGCTGCTTTGGATGCTGCTGCACCGACCAGAGGATAACGATTTATATGACCCCATTTCTTGTCAAAATGGGGTCATATTTTAACCTATCTACAGAGGCCCAATATTAGAACAAAGGTACTAAAAATAGGGGTGCTGAGTTTCCAAGGCTTGCCAACGCTTGTTCAGCAAAAAAATAGACCCCCTTTAAAACGGCTTAGAACGCCAAGGAAGGGGTATCAAAAAAATGACCTCGATAATAATTAGTATTAACTTCTAAGATAAAGAGGCTCAATGATATATATAGTATCAAGATATATGGGTATAAATTTCAGTGAAGGAGAGGCTCTATGAAGCCCAAAATACCGACGCAAAAAGTGCTATCAGATGACTGTGCTATCAACATCGGACAGGTTGTTGAGGATGGAGAAATAACCTCGCCAGGGACTCCTTATTATGTCCATGAAGGGGAGTGGGTTGAGGTGATGCCAGTGATGACAGTGAAGGAAGTGATGCAGATTTCTAAGCTGCAAAACGCTTCTGGTGATAGCAGTAATCTTGGCGATAATTTGACAGCACTTTGCTCTGAGTTATCGCGCAGAGTGGTGGCATGGAACTGGACTGATTTGATGGGGGAAGAACTAGAACAACCCTACAATAGGCCAGATGTTCTTGAAGGTCTTTCCTCTGAAGAATTGATGTGGCTCATGTCTGCAACCAATGGGGGCGAGTCTGCTGATGCAAGAAAAAAAGACTCAAAGCAATCGGAGAACACATCCTTGGAGATGGCGCTCAACCAGAAGCAGTGACCATAGGAGTTATCTGTGAGGCTTTCAATTGCTTGCCCAGTGAAGCGATACATGAAGATTGGGCAGTGGTTAGAGAGATTTTAGAGTATCGCATGTTGGCTAGTGCAAAAGAGCAACACAATCATGATGCTAGTCAGATGCAACCAGCACAAGTTGAAATCTGGAAAGAGATGGTAGAGGCAGTAGAAAGCGATGGCTGATGCAGCGACAGTTTCTGTACTTTTACAAGCAAAGGACAATGCTTCAAAAGAGTTCAAGAATGTTGAGAGCAACATGGGCAAGATGGTGGAGGGTATCCAAAGGCATCGTCGCGCCATAGGCATGGCGATGACTGCGATGGGTGCTGCCATCACTGGTATCGCTGCGATGTCAGTGAAATCTGCTTTTGACCAAGAGAAAGGGATTCGCCAGCTTGATGTGGCTTTGCAGCAAGTTGGTACATCTTACGAGAAGCAGAAACAGCAGATAGAGGAGGTGGTAGCTGCTCAACAGAACAAGACCAACTTTGGTGATGAAGAACAACGAGATGCTCTGAGAGAACTGATTCTAGTCAGTGGTAACTATGATAATGCAATGGCTGCGTTAATCCCTACGATGGAATTAGCAGCAGGCAAAGAGATGGAATTAGGTGCAGCAGCCACCTTGGTTGCTAGAGCTATCAGTGGTGAAGAGAGCGCCCTGAATCGTTATGGTGTGTCAGTTGAGAAAGGAGCAGATGCAACAGAAGTCCTTAATGCTGTCATGGCTAAATTCCAAGGGCAAGCAGAGGCTGCTGCTGACCCAACGACCCAATTAAAGAACAGGACAGGCGACCTATTCCAAGCACTGGGTGAAGCCTTGCTACCTGTTTTAGAGACTGTCGTTCCACTGATTGAAAGCATGGTTAAACGCATGGTTGAGTGGACTGAAGCACATCCTAATCTGACCAGAGTGCTGGCGATTGTTGCTGCATCGCTGGGCGCTGTCATGCTGGTGCTTGGCCCCTTGCTTCTTATCCTTCCTCAGCTATTTGCTGGTATGAAGCTATTTGCAGCAGGTATACGCCTGGTAACAGCAGCGACTGCTGCTAACCCAGTTGGCATCATCCTCGTTGCTCTCACAACCCTTGCTGTCGTTGCCCTGCCTCTTGTACAGAAGCACTGGGACAAGATATGGAATGGGATATTAAAACTCACTGAAAAAGTTGCTAACTTCATCATTGGCATCTTGAATAAGCTGACCTTGATTTGGCGCAAGCAGTTTGACTTTATTGCGAATATGGTTGCCAAACTTCTGGACATGGGTTCCAAGTTGCCTTTCGTTGGTGACAGCTTTGCAGATGCAGCGGATAAAATCAGGGGATTCTCTGACAGGTTAGAGGAGGGGATACCTCAAATAGATATCACCTCAGGCAAACAAGAAGAATTGCAAGATATGGTTCACGAGACAGAGATGACTTATGAACAGGCTTCTAGTGCAATCAAAGTAGAGCATCAAAATATAGCTGATTCATCTGCTGTAATGGCCTCTGATGTAGCTAGGACAAATGAATCAATGGTTGCGTCTGTTGATGCTATGGCTGATGGAACTGGGCAAGCATTGAATCGCGTATCTGCTGAATACGAACAACACGTTAAAGACCGCATTTCTCATTCTGACATGATAAAAGAGATTCAAGCCTCGCAATATAAAGTGGAGAGGCAATTGGAGGCTGACAGGATACAGCAAGTCAAAGATGATTTTGCAGAACGTGTGCGAATAAAAGAACAAGAGGAAGAAGCAAGGGATGCTGCTAATGCCAGACTGTTTTCAAGCCTCAGTGAAGTGAATCAAAAGTGGAAAGAATCAGGGGCTAACGTTGAAGAAGTGATGAAGCTCTGGTCACAAACAACAGATGAGAGCTTTGAAGAAATCTCAGCCAAGTTAGATTTATTTGACACTGACCTGAGTGATGCTGAATCAGTAGTTGAGGCGTTTGCTAAAGGAACTGGGGAATCATTCTTTGATATGAAAGATGACATTGCTTCTGCATTGGAGGAAGCAAGCAAAACTGTTGAAGAAAAGATAGCTGATATGGGTCGCATCATGGATGGAGCTAATTTTGCTGATTCTATGGGAAGGTCGCTTGGCCTTGGTGAAGGTGGGATGAGGAACTTCCAGGCCATGTCTGCTGGTCAACAAGTAGAAGGCATCAAGTCTGGCATGAATACGTTAAGCACACAGAATCTATCTGATTTGACAAAGGGCGGCGGTGCTGTAGCTAGTGCTGCCATAGATGCCATCCAAGAAAAATGGGCTAATGACAAACAGCGATTATCCGATGAGATGGCTTTGAACGAGGCAGGATTTGGAGAGGTTGGGACAGGGATGCGCCTGGTGGCAAGGAATAAGCTCAACACATTTTTACGCTTGGGTAAGAAAACAGACGAGGATGGCAACCCTATTCAGCTAGGAAGTGACATGACTAACTGGGCATGGTCGCATCCTGCCACGTTAGCCCTAGCAACCAAATTTGCTACAGGCATGGGTGGAACTAAATCAGTGGGTCAAGAAGGCGTATTGATGAATATGTTTGCCAGTGGGCAGATTAGTGCCTTTGCGCGTGGTGGCATCGTTACCAGGCCAACATTAGGTCTGGTTGGTGAAGCTGGGCCAGAGGCGGTTGTGCCATTGGGGAGAGGGGGTGGAATGGGGGCAACTAATAACTTCCACTTCCACGGCGCTGTGTATGGTGTAGAAGATTTGAAAGAAACTGTTGTCCAGGCAGTGCGCGACCACGCTATCAGCGGTGGATTCACTGGGGTATTTGGAGGGGCGTAATGTTTGAGTATTTTTGCAAAGTAAATCGAGTGGTAGATGGGGATACTGTTGATGTCACTGTGGACTTGGGTTTCGACATCCACCATTCTGCAAGAGTCAGGATGATGGGCATCGACACCCCAGAGTCGAGAACTAGAAATTTAGAGGAGAAAGCGCTGGGGCTGGCTTCCAAAGCTAGGCTAAAAGAGCTTCTCAAAGGAAAGAAAGTAAAAATTGAAACTAGCAAAGAAGGCAAGGGCAAGTTTGGGCGCATCCTTGCAGATATCATTGTTATTGACAAAGAAGGCAATGAAACCAACTGCAATCAGCAACTCATTGAAGAGGGTCACGCTCGCCCCTATCACGGTGGCAAAAAAGTTGCGTGGGTCTAATGCCACTAAAGAAGGGCAGCAGCAAGAAATCAGTGAGCAAGAACATAAAGACCCTAAGGAGTGAGGGCTACAAGCCCAAGCAGGCTGTAGCCATCGCCCTTAGCACAGCGAGAAAACGCAAGAAGAAATAGGAGTTGAGTTTAAACTCAAATGGCAACTGGCTCGTATACTTTGGCAGTAGACTGGAACAACGACGGAGATTTCTCAGATAGCGGAGAGAACATCACGGCTCGTACTATGTCTATTGAATGGAAGCGTGGAAACGACTACGCCAGCCAGCTTGTTGGCAAAGGTGTCGCTGGTGTTCTGAGCGCTGTACTGAATAACGTCAGTGGAGATTACTCGACGTTCAATACCTCATCTGCTCTGTATGGGAATTTGCTGCCAGGGCGACCAGTAAAACTGACAGGGAATGATGGCTCAACGACTCGCACTCTTTGGCAGGGATTTCTCGATAGCATCGAGCCAGTCCCATCTGCGACAGGTGCAAATCTAGCTCGATTAAAAGCCATTGGGCCATTGGGATATCTCAATAAATTTGAGGTCAGCACAGAGATATTCGCTGGTAAGAAAGCAGGGGAACTAGTTGGCGAGATATTGGATGAGGCTGGATGGCCTGCTGACGATAGGGATATTGATGACGGCATTATCACGTTCCCACGATTCTGGTGCCATGACACGTTAACGCTAAAAGCATTACGGCTTGTAGAGGATACCGAAACAGGGTTGTTGGAAGAATCGGCTGACGGCAACATCGTTTATCGTGACCGCCATGCCAGGTCAACAGATGCCCGTTCTACGACTTCACAAGCCACATATAGTGATGCTGGTGGTGCTGCCCTTGCCTACAGTCATATTGAGCAGATAGACCCCCTTAAATTTATCTACAACGAGCTGAAGACCAATTTGCAACTGCATACCGCAACGTGGATTATCGGCTCGTCGCAGTTAGGTAGCACAACAGAAGTGGGGGATGACGTAGCGGTTTTATGGACGCATCCAGAGGCAGGGCTTGGGAGCGTGTCGCCCTCATTATCAGCAGGAGAAGTAAAGACGTTCACGGCTTTGTATCCATCAAGCGGCTCAGGGAATACAGCTAAGGCTGTTGATTACTGGCAGACCCCAGCAGCAACGACAGATTATCTAGCTAATGACGTTGCAGAAGGCACTGGCACCAACAGGACTTCGGATATTGGTGTGGCAGTAGTTAAGAAAGCCCAGCAGATGGCAATAACGCTAACGAATAACCATAGCGCGACGGTGTATATCACCAAGCTACAGGCTAGGGGAAACTCCGTAACGTCCAAGGATACTTTTGTAATATCGTCTAGCGACGCTACCAGCCAGTCCACGTTTGGTAAAAGGACATTTGTGCATCCTGGGAAATTCATCCCTGATACAGAAGAAGCACAGAACTGGGGTGACTTCCATGTGCAGGCATATGGCAATCCTGTGCCGTTATTGAAATTAACCCTGGTTGGCAATCGTTCAACGGCAACACTGACTGATATTATGACCAGAGACATTTCTGATTTGGTTTACGTGACGGCTACGAATGACAGCGGTTTAGGAATCAATGAGGGGTTCTTTGTAGAGAATGTACACCACCAAATAGACTCGCAATTGAACCATCGAGCGACATTTACTCTTTCACAATCGAGTGGCTATGCAGGGTTCTTTATCGTAGGTAGTTCATCGGTAGATAACGCTCGATTGGCATATTAGAACATTTGTTCTGGAGGTAATTTTAGGTTATGGCTTGGACAACACCAAGAACGTGGTCAACTGGAGAAGTGGTAACTGCCGCGCTCCTTAATGCCCAAATTAAGGCAAATATGGACTTGACTGCTCCTGCGGTCATGACTACGGCTGGCGATATTATCTACGCCAGTGGCGCGAATACGCCTGTGCGCCTAGCTAAGGATGCAAACGCGACACGATACCTGAGCAACACTGGCACCAGTAACGTTCCAGCATGGGCGCAAGTCAACATCACCAATGGGGTCACAGGAACACTTCCAGTTGGGAGTGGTGGTACAGGAGCCACTACTCTGACAGATGGAGGTGTTCTGCTAGGGAATGGCACTGGTGCTGTGGTCGCTATGGCGGTGCTTGCGGATGGGGAAATGATTGTCGGTGACGGCACGACTGACCCAGTGGCTGAATCTGGGGCCACGCTCCGCACCAGCATCGGAGTTGGAACAGGGGATGCCGTGACATTCGGTGGCCTCACTCTTGGCTCTGACGGCTCTGGAGTGGACGCTATTTTTTACAGCGGCACAGCAGGCGACAACATGACCTGGGATGCCTCTGAGGAAGTCCTGAACATCACAGGGACAGACGGGGCTACCGCCTTGGATGTTTTGGATGGGGATGTTCGGATTGTAGACAAGTTGTATTTCTATGACAGGGGTGGGGAATACATCTCCGGCAATGGTTCTTTGATGACCTTGACTGGCAATGTCACCGTTAGCGGAGACTTGACCGTGAGCGGAACGACTACTACCGTAAATAGCACTGTAACGACGATTGCTGACCCTCTGGTCATCTATTCAGTGGGAAGCTCAGGTAGTGCCTCAAAGGACGCAGGATTTGTCGTAGAGCGCGGAGATGATACCAACGTCGGATTCTTCTGGGATGAATCCGCTGATGAGTTTGTGGCTGTTACCACGGGAGAGACTGGAACAACCGCTGGCAACGTTTCAATAACTGCTTATGCAGATATTCATGGGAAAGACTTAGTAGTTGGTGCGCTGCTTGATGCAAACGGAACAGTTGATGCTGATGTAACTGATTTCGATGTTGCTTCTAGTGGGGATATTGATTTAGTATCTTCCAACGATTCTGCTGCTGCTGTTTATATCGCAGAATCGGGTTCAGGGACTAGTGGAACAATCAAAATTCACGCTGATACTGGAACGTCCGTTACAGAAGGGGCTGCATCAGTCAGTCTGCTATCGGATGTTGGCGGTGTGGAATTACGGTCAACCGCTAACCTGGCAAATGCTATCAATATAACAAGTGATGGCGGTTCTACTGGTTCAATAACGATATTCAATGACCAGGGAACCAGCGCGACTGAGGGTTCAGCGTCGATTCAATTGCTATCTGATGTGGGTGGAATCAATATAAAATCTGGGTTGAACGGTGCTGGCGCGGTTCTGATAACTGCTGACGGCGGTGCCAACGAAACAATCCAAATCCACGCTGACCAAGGGACTGGAGACAGTAGCATTGAACTGGTATCTGATGCTGGTGGAATCACGCTGAACGTAGCAGATGGCAAGTCAGTTCGATTGGGCGGTTCAACCGTTTTTGATGATGAGGTGGTTGTCACTTATAACGCTTCAAATACAACGGTAGATACCACGAAAGGCAACAAATTCATCTTGACGATGACAGGCGATATTACGAACCTTTATTTCACGCCCCCTGCTGGTAGCGGTGTAACCGCAAATATGATGCTTAAAATCGTTCACAGCGGCGCAGGGCGTAGTGTGACAAACTGGTACGAGACTGGCACGACTGAAAAAATTCATACCGCTGGTGGGGCCGAACCAAGTTTAACTGACGCTAATGGTGCGGTTGATGTGATGGCCCTGTATTGGGACGGGGCTAGTTTCCATATGACTTCATCACTAGATTCAAAAGCGTACTCTTAAAATGATATATATCTTGAATGGAGTAACACGCGAGGTTACTCAAACATCGTATCCTCCGCATAAATATGGAGGCCAGGGCTATGTATGGTGTCCGTTTTGCCAACAGCGGAATATCGATGGGCGAATTGAGTGCGACGGGAAAGATGATGAGGGCAATCGTTGTGGGGCGAGGTTTGAGAACGCTTCAATAGACATATGGACTTTTGAAGAAAGACAAGATGCGATTGAACCTGACGAGTTTGGACAAACGTTAGGCAAGGAGAGTTAAGACATGGCGGCAATCCCAGCAGGCGTGATTATAATGTGGCCTGGTAACCACTCTGCGATTCCGGCAGGATGGGCCAGAACCACAGCCATGGATGGTTATTTTCCGAAAGGAACAGCAAGTAGCACGAACCCAAATAATACAGGCGGTAGTGCTAATCATACTCATACGGCTGATACTCATACTCATGCTGGCCCGAACCATTCTCATAACTATAGCGTAGGTGCAACTAACGCTACTGCAAATGGCGTTTACCTAGCTGGTTCGCCGAATCCATACATGCTTCATAAAGACCACACCCACAATGGAACTACTCCCAACGTATCTTCTGGCACAAGCGGAGCAACGGCTTCTAGCTGGGATACTATTTCGCCTGCTGTTCCGTTTTATGACATGATTAAAATTCAGAGTGATGGAACTCCGACTGGGTTCCCAGACGATTCAGTGGTGTTGTATAACGGCAGTTCCGCTCCTTCAGGTTGGGGTCAACATTCAGGGAGCGTTGGCAAATTCCCATCAACGCCAGGAACGGGAGCCAATGGAGGTTCCAGCGGAGGCGGTAGCCATGCCCATTCTGCTGGAGGAAGCCATACTCATACTGCGCCAGGAACGCATGACCACGCCGATTCGAACACAGGCCCTGAAGTCGAGCCAGCGCAGACCAGTCGATATTCGGGGGTACAATGCTATTGGAGGATAGCAGATAACCATACTCATGGAATAACGTTTGGTGCCGCGGCAATAGCGTCGGCTGGAGCCGCTACATCACCAGATTCTGCCGCCGCCAGTTATGAGCCAACCTATCGAAACTACATGGGAGTAGAAAATACTAGTGGCTCCAATAATTGGCTAGAAGGCGCAATCTGTATGTGGTTGGGAACGTTGGCAAACATCCCAGGAGGGTGGACTTTAGACACTGATATGAATGACCGCTATATTAGATTTGCCGCTTCTGGTGGTGGAGATAATGATGGCACTGGAGGCAACGCAGGGCATAGCCACAGTGCGCCGTCAGGTCACACTCATACTGCCGCTGGTCATTCGCATAGTACGACGGATACTACAGGCATCCAGTGGGACCAAAATTTGTATATCAATATCTGGCAGAGTCCTAAAAATACCTTGATGCACCATGCTCACCCTGCAACGAATACGGCTAATAATACATCGTCATATGCGTCAACCGCTCAGGACATAAATACCGATTCTGATAGCCAGCCTGCTCACAGGACTGTAGCGTTTATCATTGCTCCGGCAGAGCCAGTCGATTTGTCAGTCATCCAATTTGGGACTAATTTTTAATGACTAAAACAATCAAGTTTAAGATTGATGAGGACATGAAATTCTTGCCACCGATTGTCCCTGCATCAAAGGCGTTGCCTGATTGGTATAAAAACGCTCCGCAATCAATGCCTGATGCACCAGCCTGGGATAGCGGAACCTACAGGACATGTATGCCGTTTTTCGATGCTATGACGCAGGGATACATCATGCCCCTGTGGGCTGACCTGTACGTTTCACCTGGGCCTATGAACGAGGAAACAGGATTGCATAGCCCTACGTTTACGTGGAACCCAATGGGGGTTACTTTAACGATAACTAGCCATCGTCCTGAGCAAACAGCAGGGATTCCAGCAGTAGAGCAAGGAAGCACTGGTCATGCCTTTAAACTTGTTTCTCCTTGGGTGATGCAGACACCCAAGGATTATTCTGTCCTGTATGTGCCACCGCTCAATAATCGCGATTCAAGATTGGAGATTATCTCTGGTGCTGTATGCACTGATGAATATGTCAATCGTGTTAATTTCCCATTTGTCTGGAACGCCCCACATGATTACGAAGGATTAATCGAGCAGGGAACGCCAATTGCTCAAATCATCCCGTATAAGCGTGAAGCCTTTAAACACGAGATTGTTTACATGACCGACAATGATAAAGTAGAAGCTAACGCAGTTTTCAATGCCGTTACTTCTCAATTTCGTGGTGCCTATAAAAGGTTATATCGAAAGAAGTCTATAAGCCGATAAGGATAGTGCTGTATGAGTTATTCATTTCAGGATGTTACATATTTAGAAACCCCATCGCCCCATGTGGTGATTGATAATTTCTTTCCTGATGTAGCCGCTCAGAAATGCCTGGAAGAAGCTATAGCTTTAGAACCTCATTATGAAGATGCCACGACTGTAAATAATTTCTTCAGCACCGATGGCACTGTACCAGATTACGATGATTGTGAGATATGCAAATCTGACAGGCAGAGTCGTAAGGACATGGTTCGTTTCAATAGCGTTGTAAATCTAGAGGAACATTACAAGAACAGGCGACACGAAAGCACATTGCTTCAATCGTTAAATGCCGTACTGAACAACCGTGAGTTCAATACGCTTATGAAAAGTATGCCACACCTATTTCCTCTCGCTGATATGGTTGACCACGTAGAAACTAATATCAGCCAATATGGACGGTGCAATTTTTACGGATGGCATACAGATGATAGTGGCGGGAAACTCCTCAGAATGTTAAGTATCGTTCTTCATCTCAATACTGAGCCGCAGGATTATGCTGGTGGAGAGTTGATTCTTACAGGGGATACCATCCTTGACCGTAAAGCCTACAAGCCTGTCCATAACAGGGCCATTATTTTCCAGTCCAATCAAACCGTCCATGCAGTACAAGCAACCCACCATGAAGGTGGATTTGCAGACAGTAGGTTCTCATTCAATATCTGGCTAGGGTTCCAGTATAACGACCCATATGCTTTCAAATATAGGCAGACGATACGTGGTTAATGTTGGCTTAAATATCGATTGGGATTTCTTCTTTGAGCAAGATGAGACGCGGTTCTGGAATCATGGGGATAATCCGTTCTCTCATGGCAGTATGCTGTGGAGTTTGAGATTTGCCGATGCGTATGCAATGGGCGAAGATTTAGAAAAAACCTATACTGCGGATGCCCGATGGGAAACGCTATGGTCAGACTTAGGGCAGTTCGGTTTCAACCTAGATAATGCAGAAGTTATATACGGCGATTCAAACCTGGGCGCATGGTTTGTATTTGGTCAATACGATGTTTCGCATATATATAGCTTTGACAACCATAATGACGTTTGCTATTTGAGCGAATCTGGAGAACGGGTAGATTGCGGCAATTGGCTAGGACAAACTTTAAGGGTGCAAGAGGGAGTGGATGCAACCGTGGTATATCCTGACCGTGAACGCCTGGAATTGGAGTTTGGATTCACAGAACCTATTGCTCAATCCTGGGTGAAAACAGGTCGGCTCCAAGCGGTCACCTACGATGATTTATTTGACTTTAAACTCAAAAAGGATGTTGCCGTTATTTTTATATGCCGTAGCGGTTCATGGACTCCACCGTGGGACGATGCGAAATTTATGACGCTAGTTGAGCAGAGAGACAACCCAGTGTATCTAAAAGATGTATTTGGGGATGAAACACCTGATACAGCAAACCCAGAAACGTTACGAGACTGGAACCGAAATGGGGTAATGCGCAATGCAGAAAATGGATTTCTGTATCGTAGGGCTGGTCGTGAATGGCTAAGAATATCGTAGTTCTTGGTGGCGGTACGGCTGGTTGGTTAACAGCTTTGTTTTGCAATCAGACATTCCCTACTGCCTCTGTCACGTTGATTGAGAATACTGCCATAGGTGCTGTGGGGGTAGGAGAAGGTAGCTCACTGGCCTTGCCGCAGTTTTTGGACAAGCTAGGAATTGATTCTCTTCAAGTAATGAAAGAATCAAACGGTTCAGTTAAAACAGGTATTAGCTTTGAGAACTGGAATGGCGATAGCAAGAAATATTTTCATAGCTTCAGGGGTGAGGACGTGTTTTCGATACCGCCCCATTTCCCTGGTGGATGCGATGCGTACCATATGCAGACCTTGATTAAAAACGGCTTGGATGTAAATGAGCATATATACGCAACCAGGCTGGCCTATTGCAATAAATTGGATTTTGAATTGCCTATGGCTATGCACTTTGATGCTTATAAATTTGCAACGTGTTTAAAAAACATAGCCAAGGAAAGAGGCATCGTTTGCGTAGATGGAAATTGTAGCCATGTCGAGGTCGATGAGAATAATTTTATTGAAAAGATATGCCTAGATGGTGGAATAGATTTTGCATGTGATTTTGCTTTCGATTGCAGTGGATTTGCCCGACTGTTAATCGGTGGATACTACCAGACGGCCTGGACAGATTACCAAGATTTCTTGCCTATGAAAAAGGCGATTACCTTTAGGCTGGATGTGGAGGAGGAAATAAAGCCGTACACCCAATCCATTGCGATGGGATATGGCTGGATGTGGAAGATAGCCATACAAGACCGCATCGGGTCAGGGTATGTTTTTGACTCAGATTATCTAAATGAAGAAGATGCCGTGGCTGAAGCGGAGAAAATACTAGGCCAGAAGCTGGATAGTATCCATTCAATTCCTTTTAATGCAGGAACGTACCAGAAGTTCTGGGTGCAGAATTGTATATCTGTAGGGCTTTCATCTACGTTTGTAGAACCGCTAGAAGCAACATCCATTGATGTTATTATCACTCAACTAGATATGTTAAAAGGGTTTGTCAATCACATATTTAAGTATGATGAAAATAGCGTAGATTCATATAATCGTGGCGTATGCGAAAGAGTGGAGCTTGTCTCGCATTTTATTTATGTACACTATCTTACAAAGAGAAATGACACAGAATTTTGGAGGACTTTTAAAGAGCGTCATCCTGCTCCTAAAAAGTTTGAACGACTCCTGAGATTGTTATATCAAAATAATTTGAGAGAGAGTGATTTTGGCTTCCTTCCCTATACTTTTCGCCAGATTGACTGGCTAGAAATATGCAATGGCTTAGAGCTATTTGAAAAACCAATGGACATGGACGGGTATGAGAATCTAACGCCGTCAATCGATGAATACAAGGAATGGTGCGACGCAAGAATCAGTAGCCCTGACGTGGTTAGTTGCTCTGATTTTTTGAGGGAAGTTCGTGGCTGAAATTGATGACATAAGAGATGAATTAGCAGAAGCAAGGGAAGAGATTGCTAATCTCAAAATCAAAACGACCACTACTTTAAGTGGTGCGGAATTTATGACGCTTCTTCTTTTAGGGCCAGTCGTGGCTGCCTTTGTGATTCTTGGCACGATAATAATTTATAAGGCCAGTACTAACCCTGCTGAAGTGGCTCCTCATTTAGATATAATTTTAGTTGCGTTTGCAATTTTTGCCACGCCTACTGGGGCTGGGCTGGCAGCTATCACATCGAGATTTGCAGATGAAGGAAAGAGGAAAGGCAATGATAATTAAATTTGGCCCCAAGACCATATCCATCCCAGCAGCAAGATGGCCTAATGTTCAACTGCCATTTTTTAAGTTGCTGACAGCAATCAGAATCCCTATCCCTAAAGCTGTAATGAATCTAGGAGGTAGCACTCGTGCCATCGCTCTGTCTCTCCTATTGGTGGCTGGAGGGTTCGCTGCCAGTTTTGCTCTGGTTGTTCACAGCACATCTGATGTACCGACGTGGCCTGAGGCAGGGGCGGTCTATGCGCTGCCCAACACAAACGGTCAAAGACTCGCGCCAGATGCGAGCGACCCAGCGACGAGAAGCCAGACGCTCCAGATAAATCTAGCCAACGGTGTCAGGTTGGATAAGTTACACCTTAGAAACCTAGACCTTGGCAAAGCAGGTCTAGATAAGTCTCTATATGTGACTGGTGTAACAGGCGCACAAGTTGATGTTGGGTTAATCACGGTTAAAAATAGTTCGGCACCAACAATGGATTGGTCGCGCATCAATGCTGGCTGTATCCAGATTGCTGGCGAGATGGATGGTCACACAAACGCCATGACAGTGGACGCGACCATTCCAAATTTGGTGATTGATTCAGACCGCGGTTCAGGTAGCTACGTTGCCGAAAATAGCCAGGTAGACAGAATCATTGTCCAGACAACTGGCGGTACAGCTACGATTGGTGAGATTTTAATCGACGACGTGGATGCCAGCGTTGGCGCATGGACATGGGAAGGCATAAATGCTGGATGTATCGTTGTGGAAGGAAATAATAAATTTGGAAATGGGACAGGAATAAATAATGCCAGCGTTGTTCTGAATAATACGGTAAAATCAAGGTCAATCGTGGATAACGTCGTTGAGACACCAATCAGTGTCAAATGATGTGGCGATGGATGCGATGCCATTGGTTTGGCTGGCATGATGAATATCCATGCAGATGTGGGAGAGCTTGGCTCTGCCTCTGGTGTCCATTTGCCAGAAAAAGATAGAAGGATGTGAGAACATGGTGCAAGCACCTCCCAAGCCAGTAGGCCCAGAAGTTAATATTGAGCTAGAGGATTTAAAGGAGTTAGCTAGGATAAATCCTCTAGCCTGGGAGCAGTTATTGCATATCGTAGATAACAGGCAGAAAGATGCCAAGATAGCTGACCTTCAAGCGCATCTTGAGCAGGCCCATAAATATGGAGAGACAAGAGAGAAGGTGTTAGAATCTGCCTCATCCAATGGCAAGAGCCATGTCGCCTGATTATTTCAGTGAGCGCTTCATTACCTTTCTTACAAATGAGTTCCCTCATCTGGAAAAGAAGGTAGCTGCATTAGAAGCAAAAATGCACTTAGTAATAGGGATGCTGTCAGTGCTTGTGGGCCTGATGGTATATGTGGTGATTAGATGAATCTTATGCTTCAACGTATCAGACCTCAGATTTTGGTTGCAATCATCGCAGCAACTTTCTTCAGTACCTTTGCTGCATGGTTGGGCTACAAGATGGGTGCTATAGAGGTGCTTACCGCCCTTATCGGTGGCTTGTTCGGGTTCTTGGGTGGAGTATCACTCAAGGTGCTAGAAAACGAATAAAAGAAGCGCCAAGATAGCTATCATAGTGGTGCTGATTCATCTGGTTGAAGATGCCAGCATCCTTAGTATGGGGCGCTTCCTTCCAGTGCCTCTTTATATCATGTACCCCCTTGGATTGGGCCTCAGCGCTATCATCCTCACAGGTGTCATTCAGCGCATCACCAAGCGCTGGACAGAGTAGCAGCGCCAACTGCTACTGCCTGAGGCTGGAGCGCCCCACTCCAGCCTCTTCTATTTGACTTTAAACTCAAACGCTAAAAATGTTGACATATCTTGACATTACATGCTAAACTAGGTTTATCAAATCAAGTAGGAGTTGCCAAGATGAGAATCAATTTTGAACAAATCACATGTGGGCGATGCTCTGGTGCTGGTTACATTGCACATTACGGTCATGTTTACAATGGTGTCTGCTTTGGTTGTAACGGTGCTGGAACCAAGTTGACTCGCAAAGGAACTACTGCCCAGAAAGCCTTTCGCGCAGCAACCACCATTGAGGCTTCAGAATTGGCAGTTGGGATGGTCATCTGGGATGCAGGCTTAGATGGGAAAGACCGCCGAAAGCAAATCACCTCCATCAGCCCTTCCTCCAACACTTACAAACAAGATGGGATTTCAATTCCAGTGTTGAGTGTTCAACTAGGGGAAAAGTACACTCGTGACATGCCAATCACTAGCAAGGTTCGCCTTAGCTTTGCACAGTATGACAAAGACCTTGGTGCAAAGCTGGCAGAGGCTGTCAGAGAAGCAGTCCAGAACCTGAAGGGGGCAACTATCACTGATTAATAGCAACCAACTAATAGCAACCAAAAGGGCTGGGCTAACCCCCCAGCCCTTTTCTTTTATCCATAGCGTTGACAAAGTTTGACAGAGTATGCTAGTCTTATTCCATCAACTAATTAGGAGAACTGAAATGACTACTTCCACTGAACAGCGCAAATGCCACCTTATGATTAGCAAGCGTGACCCAAACAGGTTGCCTCCCAACATTGATAAGGTGCGCTGTGGCAAGCCTGCCCATAGCGAGACAGGTGTTCCTACCTGTGCATACCATAAGAAGGTGGAGGCTAGGGCGCTGGTACGCTCTATAGAGAAAAGAATCATGTACAGTCGCTCAGAGATTGAGAGACAGGACTTGAGGAAATACCATAGCGTAGCTATGGCTCGACTGAAAGAATTACAGGGTAGCAAATAAGGAAGGAAGGTGAGAACCGTGGAAATTAATGTAGATGTACAGGTCAATAGAAAGGTCAAGACAACTGAGGATGGGAGCTTCCTCTCTGGGGTGGTCTACTTCAAAAGTAATCTCTCGATGAATGGCGTTGCTATCAGCCCAAGCGTTGCCACAAGCCTCTGGCAAGATAAAGATTTGACTCAATCAACCAAGGTCAATCTGTCGAGGAAGGGAACCAACCCTGATTGCAATATGAGTATAGAGCGCCTTGATGCCCATGACTCTCATGCTCCTACCTTCTCCTTCCAAGGAGACATGGAGGACTACATTGACAGGGTGATGACAAGCATCAATCTTGTGGTTGAACTTATCGACGAGTGGACTCCCAATTGGACACCTGGCGAGGTTTTACCAGATGGTGGATATTGGGCCATCAATCCTGACCAAGGAGGTGAATAACATGTCTGATGTCGAGAAATCTTTCCCAGGTCAAGCAGTCCCTAATGATGGGTGGGCGATGAACAATGTTGTAGATGGGGCGCAAATGAGGGGCGATATCGCCCCTGGCATCCATACGCCTAAGAAACCTACTAGCGTGAGAGTTGATAGAACAGGAAAGAAAGCTACACTCTTCAATGGAGAGCATAGCAGGAGAGATGTGGAGGATAGGATGGAAGGTGAATGGGAAGATATAGACATAGACAGCCTCATCAGGGTCACAGAAGAACCTGTTGGCCCTGGCTGGACTTCAGGGGCGATACAGAGGGCATTAAGGGAATCCCCTGCTGGTAAGAAGTATCCTGTGCTTACTCGCTTTCTCCCTAAGTCTGAGCGCTTCTATGAACACATCATGCTGGAGTGCGAGAAGCAAGAATCCATCAGTGATTGGGTCATGCAATTGCTGAAACAAAGGGACAGGGTTACAGGTAATCGTGATGGCTTTATAGTAGAGCATCTGGAAACAATCAGAGAAACCAGAATAGTTACATCTGTGATGAGAGATGAGCGCTGCAAGAGAGTCATCATGGATGCAAGGCAAGCATCAACATTCAGCGAGGTGGGAGAAGCTCCACCATCAGATTGGCAGAGCAGATTAAGGATGCCATTCGATTGGTTCTATCTGGAGTTCTCAGACCCAGTGATGATTGGGGAGCAGGAGTTAATCCCTCACACTGAAGCGACCAAGAATCTCAAGATAGGAGATGACTATGTAAGGGCCATGTTAATCAGGGGCGCTGCTGTGAATGTGCAGACTCCTGACAAAAAAGAGCGAGGGCTTTGTAATGTCATCGTATTCCTCACTGATGAGGCAGGGCATCACACCAGAAGGGCTTTCCTTTATGACATGACAAGAGGAAAGGCTATGACTAGGGTGAAATCCTTAAATGCCAACCACTCTGTCATTGAGGCTGTGGAGGATGATGAAACCAAACTTGGGGCGAGTGCTGTCGAGACAGAGAAATGGGAATACGATAACAGTGAAATCCCTCAAGAATTTCTTGATAAATTAGGGGGTTCTGCTGGTGAGCAATTCATTACAGTGGGCGAACCTTATGGGATAGAAGATAGATATCTAGGGTGGTGGGAAAGAATCCTCATGTCCTATAGCAGCCTGCTCAGTTGGCTCTTGACCTACATGATGTCCAAAGGAATCGAGATAACAGAAGAGCGCTTGCCCAGAGCGATGAGGCGCAGGGAGATGAGAAAGGACATCCCTAAACCCTGGCACATCGTGCAGGTAGAACCTCGCTTTAGAACTGATGGCAATGATGAGTCCATGCCAGGTCAACAACGGTTCACTCACAACATTCGCTACGATGTCATGGGCCATCTGCGCTGCATCCAAAAGAAGAATGAGGATGGCACAACCTCTAATTCTTTTGTCTGGGTCAGACCTCATCAACGAGGTCTAGCCAATGATATCTATGTTCCAAAGACTTCAATGTTCAAGGCAGGGAAGGAAACCCACCCAGCAATGAACAGCTATTTTCCACCTAAAAAATAGAACATCTGTTTGGGTGTTTTTGACAAGGCTTGCCACACCTTGTTCAACAAAATAATTGATGCCCTTTAAATGGCTTCTCAGAGCCATATAGAGGGCATTTCATTTTAGAACATTTGAGCGTAATGATACTAACCATCACTATATATGATAATGGAGGGGGTGGAGGAGGAGAAAGATGGATTTGAGTTTAAACTAAAATTGGTGGTTGACATGGGTTGACATTGTTTGACATTAGGGTTTAAACTCCGTCTATCACAAATTTAAGGAGTACCAATCATGTCAATGCAAATGGGAATCGCAGAACAAATCAAAGAGATGGCCCTCAACAATTCTGACTGGAGACACTACGAGAAAGCCCAGTTGGTTTACCAGATGTATGACCGTCTTAATGAGAAATTCTTTAAGGGTGAACTGCCCCAGGCAGTTATAGGGTTTGACCCAACAGGTCGAATCAAGAAGGATGGGAAATACTGGTACGAGAGCGATGACATGGCAGTACCTCATCACATCGACCTAGCCAAGGGACTGACCCCTGCTGGCACAATGGTAGCTCTGCTGAAGAACATGCTCTATCTCAAAAGCGAGGTCTACTATGTAAAGTCCAACTGGTATCACAGCGAAGCATGGCGCAAAGAGATGACCGCGTTTGGGTTGACCACCAACGCTGCTGGCGATGTCACTGACTTTGCTACCAAGTTCTTCAAGTCCTTCTGTGAGGTCATGGAACTGAAAGCCACCAAAGAACTGATGGGCAAGATGGTTGTCTGGGGCCAGGAATACGTAGCAGGCGCTGGTGAGCCAGACCTACCGATGGGAATTGAGACAGAGGCCACTGTAGTCCCTCAGGCTGAGAAAGAAGAAGCTCCCAAGAAAGCCAAGACCCTCAGCAAGAAATGGATTTGTGGATGTGTGAAGGGCATCACTCCTGATGGCAACTTGGGCAGCACTGCCATCCACACCACTCGCATGGATGGAACCTGCGATGCCTGTAATTCCAAGTGGGTTCCTGCCTCTGGCAAGTTGGATTATCATGCCTGCGCTGTCATTGCAGGGATTCCAAACGCTTAAACCAATATGGTGGCAGGGTTGTTGACAAACCTTGCCACCATCCTTTAAACTTCAGGCACTATCAGAAATAGGAGTCAATCATGCCACTAACAGTTCAGCACAATACCGATGCAGATGTCAGCATCACCACTAGTGGAGCGCCAGTCCAGTCAGTTCCTGACCATGACGCAGAGGAAGGGAACTACAAATGGGAATGGCAACCTGGGAGCCATGATGTCAGATGGGGCCACTGGCAGTTAGACCCAACCATGAACCTCAAGCGCACTGCTGCTGACTTCTACCTGCTCATGGACTTGAACATAGATGAGGAGGATGAGGGGCGATTCCAAGAGTTGATGGACTGGCTGCTCCCTCAGTTCATTCACTATACGGATATGGCAGTAGGTGGCGAACTGAGACATGCCAGCCACATGATGGAACAAGGAGGCACAGTTCCAGCACCTTTAGCAGTAGCCCTGAACACAGGCAAGCTCCCTCAGGACAGACATGCAGCTTGGAAAGCCTGGAAGTTCTTCAGAAAGACTCACGGTAGCCAAGCGCTCAAGTGGGCACAGACAACCTTTCCAAAGTTCAATAGTGCTGCCTTTGGTGGAGAGCCTTGGGCCAACATCGCCAAGGTTCTCTGGCAGTATGAGACAGGCGCTCTGACCCCTGTGGCTTTTGTTGATACCTGCTGGGGCTTGCAGCACAATGGGGGCTGCTATTTCGACAAGGCTTGGAAGGTGAGCGACTTAACAGAAATCCTAGATGCGAACCTGCACCAGAACTTTGCCCTGCTGCGCTCCTATGCTTCTCCTAGTGTCAGGGAGCGCCACACATCTATCATGGGTGAGGACTACACAGGAGGTGGACTAGAAGAGGGAGGGGAATAACCTCTCCCCCTTTTTCCAAGAGTTGTTGACAAAGTTTGACAGCACATGCTAAAATCCCAGGACATCAAATAAAGGAGTCAATTATGGAAATCTTCAAACAGGGTCTAACCAGCGAGATACCAGCCAGCAAATATGGTGGCAAAGCTGCCAACCTCAGCGAGATGACCAACGCAGGTTTCAATGTACCTCCTGGCTTTGTCCTCAGTCCTAATGACGGTGCATACATGGATTTTCCCAGTGTCTTAAATCATTCAGACCCCAACTTCTTTCAAAACTTGATTTATACAGCCTGTGGTGGATTTCCAGTGGCAGTCAGGTCATCAGCCATAGGTGAAGATGGAGAAGGGTTCTCATTCGCTGGGCAGTATGACACAGTGCTGAACCTCTTCACGGTAGAGGATGTCAAAAAGGCCATCAAAGAGGTTGCAGCCTCTGCTGAGAATGACAGGGTGCAGGCTTATCAAGAGGCCAACAATCTAGAAGCCACTGGGGTAGCTGTCATAGTCCAGGCGATGGTTCGCCCAGCATCTGCTGGGGTCATGTTCACAGCAGAGCCAGTCGAGTCAGACCCATCCTTGATAGCCATAGAATCAGTACAGGGCTTGGGGGACAAGATGGTATCTGGACAGGCCAGCCCTGACTTCCACTTGCTAGATAAGGTCACAGGGGTCACAGTCGAGTCCACTTGCATCAATGACCCAGTGTTAGGGCGCACTGAGATAAATGCCCTCTATGAGGCTGGTGTGGCGATTGAGAGCCACTATGGATGCCCTCAGGATATCGAGTGGGCCTTTGGCCTAGACCACACTGGAAAGATGGGATTGTTCATCCTTCAGGCCAGACCAATCACAACAATCTAGTTGTTGACAGAACTTGACAAGAGATGCTAGAATCCATTTATCAAAATATAGGAGGTGTCCTGATGGACACAACAACATTGAAAGGAAGCAAGGCCAGCAAGGGGCGCACAGGGGAAGCAGTCAGGGGTAAGGCAGTTGTCATCAACAACCCCAAGGACATGGATAAATTCCAAGAGGGTGACATCCTTGTGACCCACATGACTGACCCAGACTTTGTTCCCATGATGAGCAAAGCTGCTGCTGTGGTCACTGAGATTGGTGGCAGGCTCTGCCATGCAGCCATCGTATCCAGGGAGCTAGGGATTCCAGCAGTGGTCATGGTCAAAGATGCCAGGGAACTTCTCAATGGTAAAGATGTCACTGTCAATGGAACCACTGCTGAGGTGATTATTCATGGGTAAGCGCAAACAAATTAAGGTCAAAGGAGACAAGCTGACACAGCGCATCATGGATGCACTGGTGGATGGAGCCTCCACATTCAAAATAGGTGAATTGCAAAAGGAGGCTCAAGAGATAGACCTAGACGAGGACTTTGATGCTCACATGGCAGCGATAGAGGCAGAGGAGGTTCAGGTTGCCAAGAACTGGAACGACTGGAACGAGGGGCTGCTCCCAACTGTCAGGCAATGCAGCCATCATCTCCAGCCCTTCACCTTCACGGTGAATGAGATGGAATACACTCTTTACGGTTCTGCTTTCAGCGACAGGAAGAGTGAGCCTCAGGCAGACAGGGCTGGGGTCTGTGTTTTCCTTGAGCCTCGCTGGATGCAGGAATATCGCCCAGTCTGGCTGAATCCAGCGATGGCTGAAATCATGGGGAATAGGGTTCAAGCTAAATTAGAGACTCCCACTATATTTCTTGATTGGCCTGACATGGGAGTTCTGGAAATCGAGGACTTGAGGCATGTGGTGTCATATCTAGCCAATGTCATTGATATAGGTGTTGAGATTGGCTGTCTAGGAGGGCATGGGCGCACAGGTACTCTGATGGCTCTCGTCATGGTTCAACTGGGCTGCAAGGCTGAGGAAGCCATCAAGACCATCAGAACAGACTACTGTGACAAGGCGATTGAAACCAAGCAGCAAGAGAGATTAATCAAGGCTTTCGCCAAGGAGGTGCAAGGGTAATGGAAGGAACAACAGAAGAACTGTTAGCAGAATACCAAGCCACGCTATACACATTGGAAAATTGTATAGGCAACACATTAGCCAGAAACTGTGGATACATATTAGCTGAAATACAAGCTGAACTAGATGCAAGGGGTGAAGGCAAGAATGTTGCAAATCTTGGCAAGGAGAGTATACTTGCAGAAGTGGAATGTGAGTATTGTTCTAACCCTGCCAAGCATCAGACCCGAACCAGATTGTCTGGGGCGTTGGGTAGGTTGGAAGATACCTGCAACTTCCACCATGCAACCAAGCAGGATATCAGAGAAGGGGGTGGCAATGACCACACAAACGATTCAGGACAAAGAAGAACTGGTGGAGTGTCTGGCTTTGAGGAAGGCACTGGTTGATTACATGGCATTGAATCACACCAACCACATCACCAATCTGGCGAGAGAACTTGATTGTTCTGTGCCACTGGTGAGCAGGTACATCAGGGGAGAGCGCCCAATGTCCTCATCATTCATCAAGCTGGTCAAGCAGAAGTTACAGGGCTTCAATACGCAATGTGACACTGCTCTCAAAGCGATGGGCCAGGTAAGGTGGATGCAAGACTAGGACAAAAAAATAAGCCTGCGTGGTGGGAACACACAGGCTTGAAGGAAGGTCGCAGCCAGAGAACGCAAATCCTAAGACTACTTTTTTATTTTAACTAAAGGAAACGTAATGACACAACAACATACAGACCAAGATACTCAAGTCACAGCAGTAATCATCAAGAAGGATGGTAAACGTACCACAGATGGCAATAACAAGCCATATTATGAATTTACCATGCAGCCAGTGGGTTCAGATTTCTCAAGGATGTGCAGGCAGTTCGACAATCTCGATAAAGGCACTGAGAGTGGTGACATAGCTAGAGCAGCCCAAGCAGGCGACACGGTGACATTCATGGAGTTCCTGCGCCCTGCTGCTGGTGGTGGGAACTACCACAACATCAGGCGCATGGTTTCGATGGGTGATGCTCCAGCAGGGAACGCACCTGACCCAGATTTCGATGATGCGCCAGCGCAACCTCCAATGACCAGCGCTGCACCAGCAGCCAGTGCGCCTGACCCAGATTTTGATACTCCAGCAACACCTCCTGTGGTGGTCAAGAACCCACAGCGAGGGTTCCAGAAAGAGGCCACCAGATACATCGCTGGGAACTCTATGAACAGCATCAGCATCGAGCGCCAGGTATCTGTAAAAGCAGCGATTGATGTGATAGGCCACAAGACCAATCTCGCGATAGCGCTGGTCAACTCTGGGATGGCCCAGACCCTTGCATCAGAAGGCGATGCCTTGGGTCTTGATGTCCTTGATGCCTATTGGAACTGGGTCACCGCTCATGGTATCCCTAATGAGGCCCATAACATCTCTGAGTGGCTAGAATATGATTCACAGGCTGCGTGAGATGCGATTTAAGGGCATTAAAAAAATTTAGATGACCCAGAATACCTTTTGGCAAGAAAGGTAACAGAGGAGGTAAGCATGGCAGATAATGAGAGGGTCTATGTGATTGAGGGAAAGGATTACCCATCAGTCACCACCATCCTTGGAGCGACCATAGCCAAACAGAGTTTCCTTATCCCTTGGGCTATCAAGGGATACCATGAGCAGGTCAGCAAATGGGTTCAAAAGAATAAAGCCTGGACTTTTCACCACAGCATTGATGCAGTGATTGATTCACTCAACGTCGATGAAACCAGAGATGCTTTGATGGAAGCCAGGGACACTACAGGCTATAAGCCTGCCAGGATTGGCAACGTTGTCCATGCCATCATCAGTCAGAGCATCCATGCTGGCTGGGATGGGAACAACTATCTGATTGATACTGTGCTGGAATTATTGGACTCGACCAGCCACATGGGTTGGACAGCAACAGGGGATGAACTGGTGCAGATGTTTGAAGATGAGGGGCTGACCTTTGATAGGAACATGAACCCATCTGAGATGGATGGCAATTCTGAGACTTACAATGTTTATTCCTGCCTTGTTGCTTGGCAGCAGTGGTTGAAGGATTTTGGTCTGTACCATTCTGATTCAAACCAGCGCTTTATAATCTCTGACACAGAGAAGCTGGTGCATCACAGGGAGCATCATGTCAAAGGCGATTTTGGCAAGCCACTCTATGCAGGGACAGTGGATTTAATCCTTACGGATAAGAAGAATCCCAGGCGAAAATATCTGATAGATATCAAGACAGGTACTGTAAGTGAGGATGCCATGTATCAGGTGGCAGCTTATGCCAATGCCTACAACGACATGAGCGTTAGCCAGCACATGGCTGGGGTAGATAAGCTGAAAGACATTCCAACCTGGGGAGAGGTTCCTAGCATTGACAGATGCTTCATACTCCAATTACAAAGGACAAAAAGTAAATATGTATTGAAGGAGGCCAATGACTGGTACAGCCTATATCGCTCAGGGTTTGCCAAGGCTAATGAATGGTTCCTGACACAGAAGGAACACACATTGGGCAGGCAGGTAAAACCAAGTGATTTCCAAGGCGAGAAAGCAGCAGTGAAATAAGGAAGGTAAAGATTGTGGGAATTTTCGATTGGTTCAGAAGAAAGAAAGACAGCGAGGATTTGAGTTTAAAGTCAACTGAGTTCCCCTGGCCTAAAGAGAGATTGACCAACCATATCAGGGGAGAAAAACACTGGCAAAACTCACGTTGTCTTGGCTCAGATAGAGAGGCATTGAGAATCCGTCAGGAAAAGGAAACCAAGAAAAGGCATGGCGCTTGCTCTAATTGTGGGAAAGATTCCAGAGTCACTGCTGATGACAGGCCATATCGTCATCTGCCAGTGCTTGGAGGTGTCTGATGGGGTCTACATGGTGCCATGTACATAAACGCATGGAAGAGGATACAGACTACATCGACTTCCCAGTAAGCCCTACATTCTTGGGCGCTTACTATGAGCAGGGCCACACACAGCGCAGGCCAGCAGAGATAATCGTAAGACCTCCAACACCGTTTGAAGTTGCCCAGATGCAAGAAAATTCTCCCATCAGAGGATTGGAGCAATATGGGGAAATGTTCCAGGCGATGCAGGAAAAGATAGATAACTTAACCAAGGAAATCAGAGAATTGAAAACCAGTCCAGTGCAAAGGAGAGGGGTGGTGGAACAGAGGGATATTAATGTCAGTGGAGATTAAAGAATCAGCAGGGATTTATACACTGGTCTGGGAGCAGGAAGGCGTAGGGATAAGACTTGATAGATTGATGGAGGATAGCAAATTCTCAGTAACTGGAGAAGTCCTAGTGAGGTTGGCAGGTCGCCACATCCATCAGGCCAGGATGAACCTCACCAGCACAAGGGGCAGGGCTGAT